>OKSK01000008.1_pt1 | contig 131697 bp, 92 predicted proteins | sample 1606301 | NCBI WGS metagenome assembly OKSK01 (sample SAMEA3879557, study PRJEB24766) | human gut metagenome | biome: human-associated habitat; feature: feces | place: USA | collected 1985/1987
CCTGCCACGATTGTTCCCGTATATCCTACGCCGAATTCGGTGAAGAAGGCAAACTGATTTCCATATTCGATACCCAGAAAACTGAACTGATAGGCAAATTCCTTTTTGTGATAAGTGTCTCCTCCAAAGCTGTTCCGGAGGAAATAGGCGCCGAGCCCTGCAGAGGAATATAGGGAGAATTGGGGGCGGGTGAACCAATGCCACCGGAAGGTGGGGAGGATATACAGATAGCGCCGGTCATCGTTCTTATTCTCATCCAAAACTTCATAAAGGCTACTGGCCGTCCCTCTATTACCGGTTATTCCTCCGGTTACGCCTAGGCTGATTTTACGGTTGATTCTATAAATATAACTGATATTCAGAGCGCCGTAATAGCTGGTCTTCTCGCGTGTATAGATTCCAAAACTTGCTGTCGGAGCAATAAACTCTTCGGCTATACTATTGGCGTCGGTAATGGGGAGGAAGCCGTAACTGACGGATATTTCATGGTGGCGGAATTTTTCTCGCGTAGAAACAAGAGAGGTTTGTGCTTTACCAGCGGTACATAGGCTGAATCCTATGACTAAAAAGAATAAAAGAGTTTTCATTGTAGTTTGGTGTTTGGATTAAAATATGTTTTTCTAATAAATAAAGACAGGTGCTTTTATGAAACTCCTTACTTTACATTTGGCAAATGTATGTTAAATCTTTGAATATGAAATAGAAATGTTTGTCTTTTGTGTGGGATAATGTGGGAAAACAAAAAAGGTTCGCCTAATTGACGAACCTTTTCGCTCTTCCTCTTGGACTTGAACCAAGGACCCTCTGATTAACAGTCAGATGCTCTAACCGACTGAGCTAAGGAAGAATGTTGTTTTTTCTCAAATGCGCTGCAAAAGTAATAGGATATTTTGAAATATGCAATATCTTTGCAAAAAAAATATCGAAATGGACAAAATAATTGGAATGGGCAATGCCCTTGTTGACGTTCTTGCTACTCTCAACGACGACCATATTCTTACTGAAATGGAATTGCCCAAGGGAAGCATGACCCTGATTGATGAAACGAAACTGCTGATAATCAATGAATGTTTCAGTGAAATGGAAACAGAATTGGCTACTGGAGGCTCTGCCGGAAATGCAATTCGCGGTATGGCATGCCTTGGTGCGGGAACAGGATTCATTGGTAAGGTTGGTAATGATGCTTATGGAAAATTTTATCGGCAAAGTTTGTTGGAACGGGGAACGGAGGCAAATTTATTAGTTTCTTCTGAGTTACCTTCGGGGGTAGCTTCTACTTTTATATCACCTGACGGGGAACGTACTTTTGGTACTTATTTGGGTGCCGCCGCTACATTAAAGGCTGAAGATCTTTCGCGGGAGATGTTTAAGGGGTATACTTATTTGTTCATAGAAGGTTATCTGGTGCAGGATCATGATATGATACTTCGTGCCATTGAACTGGCAAAAGAAGCCGGATTGCAAATCTGCCTGGATATGGCAAGCTATAATATTGTGGAGCAAGATCACGATTTCTTCTCTTTATTGATAAACAAGTATGTGGATATTGTGTTTGCCAATGAGGAGGAAGCAAAAGCATTTACGGGTAAAGAACCGGAAGAAGCATTGGATGTGATTGCTAAGATGTGCAGCATCGCCATTGTGAAGTTGGGTGCCAGAGGATCGCTCATTCGTAAAGGGACAGAGGAAGTGCATGTGCATGCTGTCACTGTGGACAGGGTAATAGATACGACCGGTGCGGGGGATTATTTTGCAGCCGGTTTTTTATATGGACTGACTTGCGGATATTCGTTGGAGAAATGTGGCAAGATAGGTTCTATCCTTTCAGGAAGCATCATCCGGGTGATTGGTGCAGAAATGCCTGCCGAATGGTGGGAAGATATCAAAACGAGAATCAGTGAACTATAATAAACAGGATATGAAGAAAATACTGAAAGTACGCTGGATAACTACCTTACTGTTAGTAGTAGGTGTAGTTGTCTTTTTTAGTTTCAAGAGTGGTGATGGCCGCACTTTCCAGATTGCAAAGAACTTGGATATATTCAATTCCATCGTGAAGGAACTGGATATGTTCTATGTAGATACATTGGACCCGAATAAGACAATACGAGAGGGTATCGATGCGATGTTGTATTCTCTGGACCCTTATACGGAATTTTATCCGGAAGAGGATCGGAGTGAGTTGGAACAAATGCTTAAGGCTTCTTATGGAGGTATAGGTTCCATCATCCGATATGAGCCTAAATTGAAGCGTACAGTAATTGTGGAGCCTTACGAAAATATGCCTGCTGCCGAAGTGGGATTGAAGGCAGGTGATATCTTGCTTGAAATAGATGGAAAGGATTTGACCGGAAATACGGATGTGAGCAAAATGCTTCGTGGACAGGTGGGGACAAGTTTCCAACTGAAGGTTGAGCGTCCCGGTGAGGCAAAGCCATTGGATTTTACAATTGTCCGTAAGAACATCCAGTTGCCGTTTATTCCTTATTACAGCAAACTGGACAACAATATCGGTTATATCAACCTGAGTACTTTCTCCGGAAATCCTTCCAAAGAGTTTAAGAAAGCTTTCCTTGATTTAAAGAAACAAGGTATCACTTCATTGGTAATTGATTTGCGTAACAATGGGGGTGGTTTGTTGGAAGAAGCTGTAGAGATAGCCAATTACTTCTTGCCCCGTGGCAAGACGATTGTCACCACGAAAGGTAAGATAAAACAAGCCAGCAATACGTATAAGACCTTGCGCGAACCGTTGGATACGGACATTCCTATTGCTGTATTGGTAAATAGCGGTACGGCTTCCGCTTCGGAAATTCTGGCGGGTGCATTGCAGGATTATGACCGTGCAGTAATTGTAGGTAACCGCACGTTTGGGAAAGGTTTGGTGCAGGTGCCACGTACATTGCCTTATGGCGGTACGATGAAGGTGACTACTTCCAAGTATTATATTCCCAGCGGCCGTTGCGTACAGGCGATTGATTACAAGCATCGTAATCCGGATGGCAGTGTAGGACGTATTCCTGATAGTTTGACTACCGTATTCCATACGGCTATCGGACGTGAAGTGCGTGATGGCGGTGGTGTGACACCGGACGTTGCAGTGGAACAGGAAAAATTGCCTAATATTTTGTTCTATCTGGTGAATGATAATCTGATCTTTAATTATGCTACGCAATACTGCCTGAAGCATCCTACAATCGCTTCTCCCGAGAATTTCGAAGTGACGGATGCTGATTATGCAGAGTTTAAGGAAATGGTGAAGAAAGCGGACTTTAAATATGACCAGCAGAGTGAGAAGATTCTGAAGAATCTGAAAGAAATGGCAGAATTTGAAGGCTATATGAAGGATGCTTCCGAAGAATTTAAGGCACTTGAACAGAAACTTAGCCATAATCTGGACCGTGACCTGGATTACTTTGCAAAAGATATCAAGAACATGATAGCACAAGATATCATCAAACGATATTATTTCCAGCGTGGTGGCATCATCCAGCAACTGAAGGATGACAATGACCTGAACGAAGCAACGAAGGTGCTGGGTAACTCGGAGGAGTATAAGAAAATGTTGAGCGTACCGGAAACTACGGTCATAAAAGAGAAGGGGAAAGAAACAAGCTTGGTGAATTTTAATTCATACCGAAAAAACAGTCTGATGATTTTTGACTATGTAGTGTAGGCTATAGCTTGTAGCTTCTTAAAATAAGTAACCGGATAATTTTACGGCCTATCTTTACCTTCCCGGAAAAGATAATCCATAAAGTTATCCGGTTTTTTGGTGGAAAACAATTACCTTTGCTGGCAGGTTACTTGTAAATCAATATATATGAGAATATCTCTGTTGCTATTTTGTATATTTTCTCTTTTTAGTAGCTTATCACGTGGTTCCTCTATTCCTTTCTCTCCCATCGTGAGGAGCTATTCCGTATCAGATTATAATGCAGGTATTCAGAACTGGTCTATCGCTCAAGATGATAGGGGAGTTATGTATATTGGCAATAACAAAGGTCTGCTGGAGTTTGATGGAAATAGCTGGGAACTTCATGAATTACCTTCCAGGAACATAGTACGATCTGTATATATCGGTAAAGACGGCAAGATATTTGTGGGCTCTTTCGAAGAGTTCGGATATTTCGAACGTAATTCATTGGATAGCCTTGTGTACCACTCTTTAAAAGATGAAGCGAAAGATTTCCGGTTTCATAATGATGAAATCTGGACGATTACGTCGGCACATGGGGAGATTGTATTTCAATCTTTCGGTTCTCTGTTCTTTTATGACGGGCATACCGTGAAGGGGATTCGTACAAAAACTCTTCCTTTGAATTTGTTTCGGGTAGGTGATACGGTTTATTCTCAACAGATAAACGAAGGACTTTTTATTCTTGCAAAGAATAGACTGGAAAATTTGATTGAACGAAAATCATTGGGCAACAGTGATGTGGTGGCAGGACTTCCGTATAATGATGGCGTTTTATTCCTGACACAAAAGAGTGGCGGTTTTGTTTACCAGAGTGGAAAGATACTGAAGTGGCATACAGAATGTGATGCTGAACTTGAAAAGTACTCTGTGAACCGGGCTGTAATGACAAAAGACAGTTGCTATATTATCGGTACGCTTTCTAATGGGATTTATGCAATAGATAAAGAAGGACGTTTACTTTGGAAGGAGAATACGGACAGTCGCTTACAGAATAATACCGTATTAGGGCTGTATTGTGATGCCGATAACAATGTCTGGGCAGCTTTGGATGAAGGTATAGCCTATATACAAAATAACTCCTTGGTGTATTATTATGAGCCTCCTTATCGGAAAATAGGAATGGTCTATGATGTGCTGGTGAAAGAAGATGAGGCTTATATCGCTTCCAATCAAGGACTTTACAGGGTTAAGAACAGAGTTCCCGAACTGGTTCCGGGACTGGAAGAGCAGGCATGGTTTGTTGGTGAATGGGGAAAGCAGGTTTTATGCGGACATAATAAAGGAACTTTTCTGATATCGGGCTCGCAGGCATCGCTGATTTCGGATGTGAGAGGAGCGATGTGCATGAAAGAAATAAATCTGGAAGGACGTTCGTTTTTATTGCAAGGTACCTATACGTTTCTGAATTTATACAATGAAGAGCCTTCGGGCATCTGGAGGTTTCTGCGGTCGTTAGGCGGGTTTACCCACATGGTGCGGGAGATCGAGATGGATCCCCAGGGGAATATCTGGGTGAAGCATTTGCGGAAAGGATTATTCCGTTTCCGGATTAATCCGGATTTGAAACGGGTAGAAGATGTCAGAACCTATATGGAACTGGGTGATGTGAAAGATGGGGACTTCTCTTTGTTTAAGATCAATGGACGGGTTGTTTTTTCAAATGGGGAAATGTTTTACACTTACGAAGATATGAATGATTCTATTATTCCTTATGAATCGATGAATGAGCAATTGGCGGATTTGAAAGGAATACATAGTGTGAGTCATGCAAAAGGCAATCTGTACTGGTTTGTAAACAGCAAGATGGCATATTTGGTGAAATGTGAAATGAATGTTTTCCGGATTGAACATAGAATTCCGTTTTCTTTGTTTGATGGTTTGTCTATAGAGGAGAGAGCGGCGATGGTTTATGACAAGGCGAGTGGTAGTTCTTATCTCTGCTTGAATAATGCTGTTGCCCGGATTGATTCAGATAGTTCTCTTTTGTACAAGTCCTCTATTAGGCGCTCTTTGTGGATTTCGGCTATAACGACTGAGTCGGAGTGGACGGGAAAGATAAAACGATTGTCGGTGCAAGAAGAGAATAAGATTGATGCAGATTTGAATACTGTATGTTTCTCTTTATGTTATCCGGTTTATAATGACTATACTTACAAAGTAAGGTATAAATTGGAAGGACTATCCGATCAGTGGGTGGAAGGTGACCGCAGCCTGCAGAAGAAATATACCCGTTTGCCATTTGGAGCGTATGTTTTCAAGGCTGAGATTTATAATGAAAATGAAGTATTAGCATCGGTAACGCTACCTTTTGAAGTCCTGAGACCTTGGTATTTATCATATTGGGCTATCACCGGTTATGTTCTGATGGGTCTGTTGTTGTTATTGTTGTTGCAATACATCGTTTATCAGTCTGTGAAGAAGAAGAAAGACCGGGTGATTGAACAGCAACGCATTGCCCATCAAGCTGAGATAGAAATACAGGAAAAGAAGATTATCGAATTGGAGAAAGAGCAATTGGAAGCTGATTTACGTTTTAAGAGTAAAGAGCTGTCCGGAGTTGTGATGACCAATATTGCCCATCAGGAGTTTTTGAATTCGTTGAAAGAAGAAATACAACAGCAGAAGTTATCAGGGCAGTATACGCGGAAGAATTTGGATAAGCTCTTAGTATTGATTAATCAAAGTATCGTTTCAGATGAGGAAAACTGGAATATGTTCCAAGCTAATTTTGACCGGATACATGAGAACTTCTTCCGAAACCTGAAACAACAATATCCGGATCTGACGGCAGGTGATTTACGTTTCTGTGCTTTACTCCGCCTGAATATGCCGACAAAAGAGATTGCCAAGCTGCTGAATATATCGGTGAGAGGCGTAGATGCAGCAAGGTATCGCTTGCGTAAGAAATTTAATCTATCTCAAGAAGATAGTCTGACGGATTTTATGATTAATTTTAAATAACTGATTCTTAACGTAATAATGTGAAAGGAAGTACTAAAATAGTACCTCCTTTTTTTGTGTTTTGCACTAAAGGTACTTTTGTTGTAGCTCTGTATTGTGGCAGTTTAAGGTGCTTTCTCTTTATTTGCATCGAAATCATTTTTCTCCAAAAATAATAAAGAATGAAAAGCATGAGACAATTAATCCTTAAGGTACAATCGTTTTTAATTTTATTGGTGCTGGTATCTGCCAATGTGCAAGCACAAAAATCTCCTGTCGATATGGATCGTTTTATTGATGATCTGATGAAGAAGATGACTCTGGAAGAGAAAATCGGCCAGTTGAACTTACCTGTTACAGGTGAAATAACCACCGGACAAGCCAAGAGTAGTAATGTGGCTAAGCGTATCCGTGCCGGTGAAGTGGGCGGACTCTTTAACTTGAAAGGCGTGGAACGTATTCGTGACGTTCAGAAGCAGGCAGTAGAAGAAAGTCGTCTGGGGATTCCTCTTTTATTTGGTATGGATGTAATTCATGGATACGAAACGGTATTCCCTATTCCTCTGGGATTATCCTGTACCTGGAACATGAAAGCTATTGAAGAATCTGCACGTATTGCTGCTATCGAAGCCAGTGCTGATGGTATTTGCTGGACATTCAGTCCGATGGTGGATGTTTCCCGTGATCCCCGTTGGGGACGTGTGTCCGAAGGGAATGGTGAAGATCCCTTCTTGGGAGCGGAGATTGCGCGTGCTATGGTACGTGGTTATCAAGGGAAAGATATGAGTAGTAATGATGAGATTATGGCTTGCGTGAAGCACTTTGCGTTATATGGGGCATCAGAAGCCGGACGCGACTATAATACAGTGGATATGAGCCATCAACGTATGTTCAACGAATATATGTTACCTTATCAGGCTGCCGTGGAAGAAGGTGTGGGTAGTGTGATGGCTTCATTCAATGAAGTGGATGGTGTACCGGCTACCGGAAATAAGTGGCTGATGACCGATGTACTTCGTAAGCAGTGGAACTTTGATGGGTTTGTTGTGACGGACTATACCGGTATCACTGAAATGACCGATCATGGTATGGGGGATACACAAACAGTTGCAGCCCTGGCTCTGAATGCAGGTGTCGATATGGATATGGTGAGCGATGCTTTTACAAGCACACTTAAGAAATCTCTGGAAGAAGGAAAAGTTTCAGTAAAGGCTGTTGATGCTGCCTGCCGCCGTATTCTGGAAGCTAAGTATAAGCTGGGTCTTTTTGATAACCCCTATAAATATTGTGATATAACCCGTCCTAAAAAACAAATCTTTACAAAAGAACACCGTGCCATAGCCCGTAAGACAGCTTCGGAAAGTTTTGTTCTCTTGAAGAATGAGAATAGTGTACTTCCTCTGGCAAAGAAAGGTACTATTGCCGTAGTAGGTCCTTTGGCTGATAGCCGTAGCAATATGCCGGGCACGTGGAGTGTGGCTGCTGTGATGAACAAATATCCTTCTTTGATTGAAGGTTTGAAAGAAGTAGTGGGAGGCAAGGCTAAAATCCTTACGGCTAAAGGAAGTAATCTGATGAGTGATGCCGAATACGAAGAACGTGCTACTATGTTTGGCCGTACCCTGCATCGTGACAACCGTACAGATAAGAAACTGCTGGATGAGGCACTTGCTGTAGCTGCCAAGTCTGACATGATTGTTGCTGCTTTGGGTGAGTCTTCCGAGATGAGCGGTGAAAGTAGCTGCCGTACAGACCTCGAAATGCCGGATACGCAACGTGCACTTTTGCAGGAATTGTTGAAAACCGGCAAGCCGGTGGTATTGGTGTTGTTTACCGGTCGTCCGTTAGTATTGAATTGGGAGCAGGAAAATGTACCTGCTATTCTGAATGTGTGGTTTGGTGGTAGTGAAGCTGCTCTTGCCATTGGTGATGTACTGTTTGGAAATGTAAATCCGAGTGGTAAACTTACTGCTACTTTCCCGAAGAGTGTAGGACAGATTCCTTTGTTCTATAACCATAAGAATACCGGTCGTCCTTTGCCTCAAGGGGCCTGGTTCCAGAAGTTCCGTAGCAATTATCTGGATGTAGATAACGAACCGCTTTATCCGTTTGGATATGGCTTGAGCTATACTACTTTCTCTTATAGTGATATTACATTGGATAAATCGTCCATGAATATCAATGGAGAGATTACGGCAACTGTAACGGTAACCAATACAGGTAAGTATGACGGTTCGGAAGTGGTGCAGCTATATATCCGCGATCTTATAGGCAGTGTAACACGTCCGGTGAAAGAACTGAAAGGCTTTGAAAAAATCTTCCTGAAAGCCGGTGAATCTAAACAAGTGTCTTTCAAGCTAACAGCTGATATGTTGAAGTTCTACAATTACAATCTGGATTTTGTGTGCGAACCGGGCGACTTTGAAGTAATGATAGGTGGTGATAGCCGTGATGTGAATAAGGCCTTATTTTCGCTTCAATAAGTACCTGTCTGGTAGTAGATAGATAAAGAACGAATACAGAAACTTTATTGAAAATAAATATCTGATAACTAATTAGTTCTGCGAGTATGTAGTAGTTATAAAGTAGTGCCATGTTTAGGCGTGGTACTCTTGTGGTAGCCTGTTTTTTGACTTAAATCAATTATTGCTATACGTTTGCAGAGTAATTTTAAATCAATACAAAATGAAAAGAAATCTATTAATTACATGTGTGATGTTGCTGTTTGCTGTCGTTTCGATGGCGCAGAACAAGATTACAGTTTCGGGTGTCGTTACAGATAAGACAGGCGAAACTGTTATAGGTGCTTCTGTTCGAGTAAAAGGACAGGAGAATATGGGAACTATTACGGATATCGACGGAAAATACCAGATTTCTGGCGTACCGGCGAATGCCACTTTGATATTCAGCTATATTGGTATGAAGGAACAGGAAGTGGCGCTTAATGGACGTTCTACAGTGAATCTTATGATGGAAGAGGATAGTCAACTCATTGAAGAAGTTGTAGTAGTAGGTTATGGTAGCGCCAAGAAGCGTGATTTGACCGGTTCTATTGTAACAGTGAAAGCTGCCGAGATTGCTTCAAAACCATCTACCAATCCTTTGGCTTCTATTCAAGGTAAGGTTGCCGGTGTGCAGGTTATCAATACAGGACGTGCCGGGCAGGATCCGGAAATTCGTGTTCGCGGTACAAACTCTATCAATGGTTATACTCCGTTATATGTAGTGGACGGACTGTTTACGGATAACATCAACTATCTGAATACAGCGGATATTGAATCTATGGAAATCCTGAAAGACCCTTCTTCCTTGGCTATTTTTGGTGTGCGTGGTGCTAATGGTGTTATTATCATTACTACTAAGAAGGCGAAAGAAGGTAAGACTCAGGTCAGCATTAATGGTTCGGTGGGTTGGAAAAAGGTTACAGACCGCGTTAGCCTGACTAATGCAGAACAGTTCAAAATGCTTTATAATGAACAACGCATGAATCAGGGTGGCGATCCGTACGATTATACCGTATGGAATGCAGATACTGACTGGCAGGATGAGATGTTCCAAACAGGTTTCCTAACTAACAATACGGTTAGCATTACAGCTTCGGGAGATAGAAGTAAGTTTTATCTGGGCTTGGGATATGTAATGGAAGAAGGTTCCATCAAGAGTGAAAAGCTGAATAAGTTTACTGTGAATTTGCATAGTGAACATAAAGTGACCGACTTCTTACGTTTTGGTTTCCAGGTGAATGGTGTACGTGCATTATATCCTGATGCAAAAGGTGTAGGCTCTGCTTTGAAAGCAGCTCCGATTGCTCCTGTTTATGATGCAGAAAGCGGTCTTTTACATACTCTTCCTGATTTTCAGCGTGCTCAGGTTTGGAATCCTATGATTGAACCTGTGTTGAGAGGTGCTCATAATAAATCTGCAAACTATCGTATGGCAGGAAATATCTACGGAGAACTTGATTTGATGAAGAATCTAACCTTTAAGGCTACTTTCTCCCTGGATTATGCCTCCAGTCAGTCACGTTCTTATTCTCCGCTTATTTATGTGTATAACCCGGATGTAGAAGGTGGTAAAGAAAGATTAACGGATAAAGAAAGTATCAGTCAGTCGAAGTCTACATCAATGGCTGCACAGTCCGATTATGTATTGACTTATATTAATCAGTTTGGTGATCATGGTTTAACTCTGACTGCCGGTCTTACTACGAATTATAATGAATATTCTGATTTATCGGGTGGCCGCAGTCAATTGCCGGGTTATGGTGTTTCCATTGGCGAAGATATAGATAAGTGGTGGATTACTATGATTGATGATGCTACATCAGCTACTAATGGCGGATCCCAATACAAACGTTTTACAATGTCCTATCTGTTCCGTGCATTGTATAACTATAAAAATCGTTATTTGCTGAATGCTTCTTATCGTCGTGACGGTTCTTCCGTATTTAAGAGAACAGGAAATACATGGGATAATTTCTATTCATTCGGTGCCGGTTGGGTTATGAGTGAAGAAGCATTCATGAAGAAACAGAATGTAATTGATTATCTGAAGCTGAAAGGCTCATGGGGTGTTTTGGGAAGCCAGAATACAGGAGGTTCCCGCTATCCGGCCTATCCTAATATTACAAGTTCGGGTTCTGCAGTCTTTGGTGATAATGTTATTGCAGGTAAGGGACCGGATAAACTGATTTCACAGACATTGGGTTGGGAGCGTAACTATTCATGGGAAGTTGGTTTTGATATGCATCTGTTGGATGGTCGCATGCAGATTTCTCCTGTTTATTACAATAAGACAACCAAAGACTTGCTGACGAGCGTTCCCGGTCTTTCAGGTACGGTTCCTGCATTGCAGAATACAGGAGAAATTCGTAACCGTGGTTTTGAGTTGGCAGCATCCTGGAGCGATAAAATCGGTGAAAACTGGCGTTATGGTGTTTCAGCCAATCTAACGACTATTGATAATGAAGTTGTATCATTGATAAGCAAGGATTATTCAATAATCAATGGCGTTTCCCGTGTATCTGAAGGATATCCTATCGGCTACTTCTATGGCTACAAAGTGGCAGGTGTTTATCAGAATGAGACCGACATCGAAACTTCAGCACCTAACCAGGTAGCTTCTGTGAAGCCGGGCGATTTGAAGTTTGCTGATGTAAATGGTGACGGTATTATCTCAGAGAAAGACCGTACTATGATTGGTAATCCTACTCCGGATTTTACTTATGGTTTTAGCGTAAATCTGGGTTACAAGAATTTTGATTTGAGTGTAGATATGATGGGAGTTTATGGAAATGAGGTTTATCGTAACTGGGATAGTAGTGCTTATGCACAATTCAACTATCGCACAGGGCATTTGAACCGTTGGCATGGTGAAGGAACATCCAACTGGGATCCGATTCTTGATCCATCCCGTTCTGTAAATCTGGAAGCTTCTTCTTACTATGTAGAAGACGGAAGTTTCTTCCGTATCCGTAACATCGAGCTGGGATATACCTTTAATCCCCGTTTGTTGAACCGCATCAAACTGCAATCTTTACGTATCTATGGTAATGTGCAGAATCCTAAAACATGGAGCCGCAATACCGGATATACTCCTGAAGTTGGTGGTAGTGCAACAGCGTTTGGTGTAGATGGTGGAGGTTATCCAATGCCTGTAGTTTATACATTAGGCTTTAACTTATCATTCTAAACATGAAATCTAATAAAAGAAAAACGATCAGTATGAAAAAGATATTTTATTATGTGATGGCTTTGGCACTGGGATGTTCCCAGATGTCATGCAGTGACCTGTTAGATCAGAAACCGCAAGGAGTATTGACTGAAGATGACCTGACTGGTGGTACTTACGAAACACAGATTTTTAATATGTATGCCTTGCTTCGCGGTTATCATATTGTTTCCGGAAATACGGCATTGGCTATTCACGGTATGCGTTCGGAAGATGCGGAAAAGGGTAGTACACTGTCTGACGGATCTGCAACAGGAAAAATGTTCGATGATTTTGAATATGCTGCAAGTAATGGCATGGTAAAAAGTTACTGGAATGCCAATTATACCTTGATTCATAAAGCAAATGATGTATTGGAGGAGATGAAGTCGAATCCTTCATTGACAGGCGGTGACTTAGTCAATAAAGGAGAAGCTTTATTGATGCGTGCTTTCTGTTATTTCAATTTGGTACGTGCTTTTGGCGAAGTGCCCTTGATTGATTTTAAAGTAGGGAGTGTAGCAGATGCCAATATTCCTAAATCTTCTGTAGCTCAGATATATACTTTGATTGATGAAGATTTGACGAATGCAGAATCTTACCTGCCGAGGACTTGGGAAGCACAATATGTCGGTCGTCTTAGCTGGGGAGCGGCTCGTGCCTTACATGCCCGTACTTATATGATGCGTAATGATTGGAACAATATGCGTGCGGCAGCAGAGGACGTTATTTCTTCCGGTTTATATAATTTGAATACACCTTATGAAGATATTTTCCGTGAGAAAGGTGAAAACTGCGGTGAGTCTGTTCTGGAACTTCAATGTACTGCTACTGCTGCTCTTCCGGGGTCCAACGAAATTGGTAGCCAGTATGCTCAGGTACAGGGTTGTCGTGGCGCCGGTGAGTGGAATTTAGGTTGGGGGCAACATACGCCTACTCAATTATTGGCTGACGCATTCGAAGAAGGTGACCCGAGAAAGGATGAGACTTTATTGTATTTTATTAGAACGGGAGAAGATCCTTCGACCATTCCTGCAAATAAGCCTTATGGAGAAAAACCGGTTGCCAATGCCGATGTGATAGCAAAGTACTTTAATAAGAAAGTGTATACAGATCCGGCTTTGCGCGAAAAGTATACGAAGAGTGGGTATTGGGTGAATATTCGTCTGATCCGTTATTCGGATGTCGTACTGATGGCTGCGGAAGCTGCTTGCGAACTGGGTGATAATACAAGTGCAAGAAGATATCTTGAGATGGTACGTGCCCGTGCCCGTGGTACGAATGCTAATATCTTGCCGGAGGTTACCACTGATAATCAGAGTGAATTGCGGGAAGCTATTCGTCATGAACGTCGTGTTGAGTTGGGTATGGAATTCGACCGTTTCTATGATCTTGTACGTTGGGGGATAGCGAAGGAAGTGCTACATGCAGCCGGAAAGACCGGTTACCAGGATAAGCATGCATTGTTGCCTTTGCCTCAAGACGAAATTGACAAATCAAATGGCGTGTTAGTTCAAAACCCTAATTATTAATTCATATAGTAATGACCATGAAAAGATATATTAATTTATTGTTGGCATTTTGTGTGTCAGCACTCACTTTGCAATCTTGTTTCCAGGATATGGATCACCCGGCTTTTGATTATCCGGATAGTTCTGCCCCCAAAGTGTTTTCACCTATGAAATTGTTCTTGCCTTTTGAGAATGATATGCGTGATAAGGGTAATTACACCTTCCTCATGAGTGCCGGAGGGGATATTACTTATACTGATGGAATCAACGGACAAGCTTATCAAGGCACAAAAGATACGTATCTGTTAGCCCGTGTTCCTTCTTATCTGACCGATTCTATACCCGATTTAGGAAGTTGTACGGTGGCTTTCTGGATGAAAACAACGAGAAATACTTCCGCATATGGTGTCTTCAGTATTCCTAATACCAAGACTTTCTGGGGTAATTTTGATATCTATCTGGAAAATACAAGTAGTGAGACTCAGGCTTTCTTCAAGATGCATCTGTATAACTGTACATCAGTGAAGGATAATGATGAGAGATGGGTAGAAGCTAAGATAGACAATGTCTTTGGTACCGAATGGGTTCATATGGCATTTGTTTATGATGGTAGTAATTCGACAGTAACAGTTTACCGGAATGGTGAAAGTGCATTTACAAAAGAGCTGCCCGGTTATGGAAAGCTTAAATTTAAAGATTTGGGTACATTTGCTATCGGAGCATTTCAGTTTAGCACAAAACCCAGTTTGACAGAAGGTGCAGGAGCACAGAGTTGGGCGTCCAATTTTCCGGGACAGTTAGACCAGTTCCGCTTCTATGACAGGGCTATATCTGCCTCTGATATCAAGCAACTTTATTCAGGTAAAGAATGATGACCGTTAGAAATAGAGTGAATATGAGAGCAGTTTATTTCATACTGTCCTTATTACTGATTTCTTGCAGTAAAGATGATGCTTCGGAAACACTTGGAAAATTTGAACTGCAAAGTATATCCATTGGTGAGAAACAGGATCAGAGTTCCTTTGAAAATGTAGCTCCCAATGCCAGTATTGTGCTTACATTCACAGATGCAGTGGATGAAGCTACGATTCAGAGTAATATCATATTGAAACTGAATGATCAGGCGGTGGCATATGATTCAAAATTACAGGGAAAGGATAAACTCTCGTTGACTCCAATAGGTGGCTTTAAAAGTTTTTCCTCATATAAACTGGTGATCAATCCGGGGGTGAAATCCACCTCCGGAGTATCTCTTACCAATGGTAAAGTCTATGAAATCCGTACAGGGATGGATGATTCGGATAAGTTTGACCGCATTCCTGACGAGGATTTATTAACTTTGGTGCAGAAACAAACTTTTAAGTATTTCTGGAACTTCGGTCATGCACATTCCGGTATGGCACGCGAAAGAACAACTTCCGGTGATGCTGTTACTACCGGAGGAACAGGATTTGGAGTGATGGCGATGCTGGTAGCGGCCGAAAGGGGATTTGTAACCCGACAGGAAGCTCTTGAAAGAGTGCAGAAGATTGTTACTTTCTTGGATAAGGAGTGTACGAGTTACCATGGAGCCTATGCACACTGGATTAATGGTGCAACCGGTGAGACAAAGCCATTCGGTGATAAAGATGATGGTGCGGATCTGGTAGAAACTTCTTTACTTTTCCAGGGACTGCTTGCAGCACGTGCATACTTTAAGGACGGTTCGGAAGCTGAGAGCAAGTTGCGTTCTGATATAACCCGCCTGTGGGAAGCTATTGAATGGACTTGGTTTCAGAAAGGTGGAGAGTCTGTTCTGTATTGGCATTGGAGTCCGAACTATGGATTTGAGAAGAATCTTCCGATCAGAGGTTGGAATGAGTGCCTGATAACTTATGTGCTTGCAGCTTCTTCACCTACTTATCCTATCGATAAGGCGGTTTATGAAGCTGGATGGGCAAGGAATGGCGGTTTGAAGAATGGTAATACCTATTATGGATACAAGCTTCCGCTGGGAGCTGATAAGGGTGGACCGTTATTCTTATCTCAATATTCCTTCTTGGGCATTAATCCGAAAGGACTGAAAGATCAATATGCTGATTATTGGGAACAGAATCAAAACCATACTCTGATCAATTATAATTATTGTAAGGAGAATCCTAAGGGATATGCTGGTTATGGAGCTTCTTGTTGGGGGCTGACAGCTAGTGATGGTGATAATGGCTATTCGGCACATTCACCTACAAATGATAAAGGAGTGATTGCTCCTACGGCTGCATTGTCTGCATTTCCTTATACTCCGGAAGAGTCGATGTCTGCATTGCACTTCTACTATTATAAGATGGGTGATAAACTTTGGAGAGATTATGGTTTTGTAGATGCTTTCAACCTGACAGCTAATTGGTATGATAACCAGTGTATAGCTATTGACCAGGGACCGATTATTTGTATGATAGAAAATTATAGGACAGGAATGCTTTGGAATTTATTCATGGCTATTCCGGAAATTCAGCAGGGAATGAAAAAGTTAGGCTTTGAGAGCCCTGCACTAAACTGATAAATAGAATATATGATGAGACTTATAATATATGTGATGCTTCTGCTTTACCCGTTTAGCCTGCTGTCGGCAGCTTCCGGTGGTAAGAAGGGGAAGAACTTGTCTGATGAAGAACTGATGACCCTCGTGCAGAAACAGACTTTCCGTTATTTCTGGGATTACGGACATCCGGTTTCGGGTTTGGCACGCGAACGTAGTAACGGTAATGACGATATTGTTACCATTGGTGGCTCCGGTTTTGGGGTAATGGCTATTATTGTCGGTGCAGAACGTGGATTTGTAACGCGTGAACAAGCGGCAGAGCGTATGCTGAAAATTGTCAGTTTTCTGAATGATAAGAATACGGACAGTTACCATGGCATTTGGGCGCACTGGATAAATGGGCAGAGCGGAGAAACCATTTCTTTCAGTCGGAAAGATGATGGTGCCGATCTGGTAGAGTCGGCTTTCATGTTCGAAGGGCTGCTGGCTGCACATCAGTATTTCAACAAAGATAATCAGGTAGAAAGGCGTATCCGTGGTCTTATTAATGGCCTGTGGCGTCAGGCTGAATGGAATTGGTTTACTAAAGGTGGTGAGGATGTACTCTATTGGCATTGGTCGCCCAATAACGGTTGGGCGATGAACCATCAGATAAAAGGGCATAATGAGTGTCATATTACGTATATCCTTGCTGCTTCTTCACCCACTTATCCCATTGCAGAGTCGGTATATCACAAAGGATGGGCTAATTCTATCGTTTTCAAGAATGGTAAGAAGTATTATGATATAACCTTGCCATTGGGAAGTGATTATGGCGGACCTTTGTTCTTTACCCATTATTCTTATATGGGACTTGACCCGCGTGGCTTGAAAGATTATTATGCTGATTATGAAGAACAGATGAAAGCACATACTCTGATTAATCGTGCTTATTGCATAGATAATCCGAAGGGGTATAAAGGGTATGGAGAACACTGCTGGGGACTGACAGCCAGTGATGGTGATAAAGGCTACTCTGCGCATTGTCCTGGTAATGACCGTGGTGTTATTACTCCAACAGCCGCCTTGTCGTCTATTCCTTATGCGCCGGAATATTCATTGCAGGCCATGCGCTATTTCTATGAGGAGCTTGGCGATAAGCTTTGGGGAGAATATGGTTTCAAGGATGCATTTAACTTGACTGCTGATTGGTTTGCACCATCTTATTTGGCTATAGATCAGGGACCTATTGTTGTTATGATAGAAAATTATCGTACGGGTTTGATATGGAAATTGTTTATGAGTCATCCGGATGTGCAAAAAGGATTGAAGAAATTAGGATTTAAAACACCATACTTAAATTAAAAAGGTTACATAATTATGAAAAACATGTTTTTTAATAGTGTATTAGTTGCTTTCGTTCTGCTTGTTGCTTCGTGCAGCAAGCAGCCGGAAGCTAAGGTTGATGTGATGTCATTCAATATTCGTCTGGACCATGTAGCGGATAGTTTGAACAACTGGAAATATCGTAAAGATGTTGCGGCACAAATGATCACTTATTATGCTCCGGATGTAGTAGGTATGCAGGAAGTATTAAAGAACCAGTTGGACGACCTGAAGAACCGCCTTCCGGAATATACGGTTTTAGGTGTGGGGCGTGCCGATGGGAAAGAAAAAGGGGAATACTGTTCCCTGTTCTATAAAACCGATCGTTTCGATCTTGTGAAGAGTGGAAATTTCGGTTTGAGTGAAATGCCCGATTCTATTGGAATAAAAGGCTGGGATGCTGCTTGCGAACGCATTGTGACGTGGGCTGTTCTTAAAGATAAAGTCAGTGGTAAAGAATTGGCTGCCTTTAATACACATTTCGACCATATTGGCAAGGTTGCCCGTCGTGAAAGTGCTGTTTTGTTGCTTGCAAAGATACGTGAGATAGCTTCGGATTTACCGGTAGTTATTACGGGAGATTTTAATGGTACTGTTGATTCAGACCCGATTTCTGTTCTTACGGAAGGGGGAATGCAGAATACTTATTCCGCATCTGACGTAGTTTATGGTCCTGCGTGGAGTTTCCATAATTTTGGGCGCATCCCGGTTGAAGAACGTCAGTTGATCGACTTTATTTTTGTCAATGGACAGGTGGTAGCCAATAAATTCAGAGTGATAGCAGACAAGCCGGACAATGTCTATTTATCCGACCATGCGCCTATTCTGGCTAATCTGACAATTCGATAGTGTCATGACTTCTAAATTATCCTTGGGGCTTGTCGTCTTACCTTTTGTGCCTTCCTCCATTGTGCAAGGTCAAGCGCAGGAAGTCCGTAACGAACGCCCCAATATTATTTTTATTATGAGTGATGACCACGCCCGTCAGGCTATGAGTATTTATGGTCATCCTATAGGGAAAGTGGCACCGACTCCGAATATTGACCGTATCGGGCATGAAGGAGCGGTTTTCCAGAATAACTATTGTTGCAATTCTATTTCCGGGCCAAGTCGTGCTGCCATACTTACCGGTAAACATAGCCATAAAAATGGTTTCATGAAGAACTGGGCGAAAGGTTTTGACGGTACGCAACAGACCCTTCCGAAGATATTGCAGGCAAATGGTTACGAGACAGCTGTTATTGGTAAGTGGCATCTTATTTCTAAGCCTACAGGTTTCGATCATTGGATGATTCTGGATGACCAGGGAGAATATTGTAATCCGCATTTTATTACTGAAGATGATACCACACGTCATTGGGGGTATGTGACGGATTTGATTACTAAATACACGGAAGAATGGCTCGACAGACGGAAAGACAAGAACAAGCCTTTCTTTCTGATGATGCATCACAAAGCTGTTCATAGAAACTGGGTACCTGCAGAAAGACATTACCATCTGTATGAACATACTACTTTTCCACTTCCTGATAATTATTTTGATGTTTATGAGGGTCGTTATGCGGCACAGATGCAAAAGATGAATATCTATTGTGACATGTACGAAGGACATGATCTGAAGATGGTTACCGGTATGGATAGTGACAGTTTACTATTCGACCCTTGGCCGCATGCTTTTCTGGGGACAATGGAACCGGATGAACGCCGTCGCTTTCTTGATGCATACCGTGATAGAAATAATGAATTCCACTCCAGAAAACGTTCATTCAAAGAAATCGCGGAATGGAAATACCAGCGTTACCTGCAAGATTATATGGGAGTTGTAGCGAGTGTTGACGAAAGCGTGGGAGAGATTCTTGATTATCTGAAACGTACCGGACTGGATAAAAATACGATTGTAGTCTATACTACTGATCAAGGCTTCTACTTGGGAGAACATGGTTGGTTTGATAAGCGTTTCATGTACGAAGAATCTTTTGGCATGCCGATGGTTATGCGCTGGCCCGGACATATCAAGCCGGAAACTCAGGTAACAGGACTGACGCAGAACATAGACTTTGCTCCTACTTTTCTGGATATGTGCGGTATCGAAGTGCCACGGGATATGCAGGGCGTATCGTTCCGGGAGTTGGTAGAGACGGGAAAGAAACCGCGTGATTGGCGTAAATCGCTCTATTATCATTATTATGAATTTCCCGGATTTCATAGTGTCCGTGCCCATTATGGTGTAAAGATGGAACGCTACAAATTAATGCACTTCTATGTGGAAGACAAATGGGAACTGTATGATCTGAAAACTGATCCGGCAGAAATGCACAATCTGTACGGAAAGCAAGGAATGGAGAAAGTAACTGCTGAACTAATGGCAGAGCTTGCACGTTTACAAAAACAATATGAAGTTCCTCAGAATTTGTGCAAGTAATATAAAGAACGAAAGAATGAAACATCTGTTATTGACTGTAGTTTGCCTGATTGCGTGGACTACTCTTCCGGCGCAAGATATGCGTCAGGATACATATTGTAATCCCTTGAATATAGATTATACCTATATGATTTATAATTCCGACCGGGATATTTCTTATCGTTCGGGGGCCGATCCGGCAGTAGTGGAATTTCGCGGAGAATATTATATGTTCGTAACGCGCTCGCACGGCTATTGGCGCTCCAAGGATTTATTGAACTGGGAGTTTGTACGTCCCGGTAAGAATTGGTATCCTCAGGGATGCAATGCTCCGGCTGCACACAATTATAGGGACTCTGTGCTTTATGTTGCAGGCGATCCCTCAGGTTCTATGAGCATCCTTTATACCGATGATCCTGCTTCCGGTGATTGGGAAGCTACGCCTGCCATTCTGCATAATCTGCAAGATCCTGATTTGTTTATTGATGACGATGGGAAAGCTTATATGTTCTGGGGATCTTCCAATGTTTATCCTATCCGGGGTATGGAACTGGATAAAAATCATCGTTTCACAAAGAAAGGGGAGACGAAAGAACTTTTCAATCTGGATATGCCTAAACATGGTTGGGAGCGTTTTGGTGAGAATCATACGGATACAGTATTGGGCGGTTACATTGAAGGTCCCTGGTTGACAAAACATAATGGTAAATACTATATGCAATATGGTGCGCCGGGTACGGAATTCAATGTTTATGCGGACGGAGTATACGTAGCAGATCATCCGCTGGGACCTTATACCTACCAGAAACATAATCCGGTATCTTATAAACCGGGTGGTTATATGAATGGTGCCGGGCATGGAAGCACTGTGCTTGGTCCCGGCGGACAGTATTGGCATTTTGCTTCGATGTCTCTTTCCATCAATGTGAACTGGGAACGTCGTCTCTGTATGTTTCCTGCCGGATTTGATAAAGATGGTGTTATGCATGTGGATACCCGTTTTGGAGATTATCCCCGTTATGCTCCTGCTGTGCCGGGTAAGGCAGGACAGTTCAGGGGATGGATGTTACTCTCTTACGGAAAGCCGGTTACTGCCTCTACTGTAAAAGGAGAGTTTCAACCTTCTGCATTGACTGATGAACTGACTAAGACATTTTGGTTGGCTGAGGCTAACGATGAACGCCAATGGGTAATGATCGATCTGGAAAAACCGGCTGTTGTATCTGCTATTCAGATCAACTATCATGATTACCAAAGTGATATGTATGGTCGTTATGAAGGGCTTCGTCACCGCTATGTGATTGAGGGTTCACTGGATGGACAGAATTGGGAAATATTGGTTGACCGCAAAGAAAGTTATAAAGATACCCCGAATGATTATGTTGAACTCGGACAACCTCGATCTGCCCGTTATATCCGCTATAAAAACATAGATGTACCGACCCCGAACCTGGCAATTTCTGAACTTCGGGTATTCGGATTGGGGATGGGGAAAACACCGCAACAGCCGAAGAAATTAACCCTTGAACGCCACGCGGACCGTCGTGATATTACTATCAGTTGGGAATCGGTCAAAGGTGCACAGGGATATAATGTGTTATGGGGTATTGCTCCCGATAAACTTTATAGCTCCTGGATGGTATATGGCAATAATGAATTACTTATGAAATCTCTTACCACTGATCAGGATTATTATTTCTGTGTGGAAGCATTTAATGAGAATGGCGTATCTTTACGCTCAGAAGTGAAACATGTAAAATAACAATGCTATGAAACGATTAATCAGTGCTATTTGTGTTCTTTTCTTCCTGTTACCTTTGCCTGCTCAGGAAACGTACCAGAAAGAAATCTTTATCTCTTCCCGGGGAGATACCTTGCAGTATCGCTTACTGCAACCGGAAAATATGAAAAAGAGTGAGAAGTATCCTTTGGTGCTCTTTCTGCATGGTGCAGGGGAGCGTGGCAATGATAATGAGAGGCAATTGACCCATGGTGGACAGATGTTTTTGAATCCGGTGAACCGGGAGAAATACCCGGCATTCGTGCTCGCACCACAGTGTCCCGAAACGGGCTATTGGGCATACTCGGCACGTCCTGAATCATTTTTGCCGAATAAGATGCCGTTAAACGAACCGATAACTCCGATTTTTCAGACGGTGAAGGATTTGCTGGATACTTATCTGGCAATGCCTCAGGTTGATAAATCGCGTATCTATATCGTTGGACTTTCTATGGGAGGAATGGGAACCTTTGACATGGCTGTCCGTTTCCCGGAGATATTTGCTGCTGCTGTGCCTATTTGCGGTACAGTAAATGTGGCGCGCCTGAAAGCTGCCAAGTCTGTAAAGTTTCGTATTTTCCATGGTGATGCTGACAATGTGGTTACACCTGAAGGTTCGCGTGCGGCATACAGGACTTTGAAGAAAGCAGGTGCTGATGTGGAATACATCGAGTTTCCGGGATGTAATCATGGTAGCTGGAATCCGGCTTTCAATTATCCCGACTTTATGAGTTGGCTGTTCAGTCAGAAGAAATAGTTTAAAGAAAAATGGCAAGTAAGATAAATCTGCTTGCCATTTTTCTTTAAACTATTTCTCTTCATAATCCCCGTTAGCTTTAATCAGCTCAATCAGCTTTTCTACAGCTTCTTCTTCGGGAATATTCTTTTCAATGCATTCTTTCTTCTTATACAGACTGATTTTCCCACGTCCGGCACCTACGTAGCCATAGTCAGCATCAGCCATTTCTCCGGGGCCATTGACGATGCAGCCCATAATACCTATTTTCAATCCTTTCAGGTGTGAAGTAGCAGCTTTTACACGTGCTATGGTACTTTGAAGATCGAACAGGGTACGTCCGCATCCGGGACAGGAGATATATTCCGTTTTGCTGGTGCGTATACGTCCTGCTTGCAGAATACCAAAGGCTGTGGCATCTACTACGGCATGGCTGAGATCTCCCTGGTTGAACAGGAAAATACCATCGCAAAGACCGTCGAAGATAAGTGCTCCCATGTCGGCAGCAGATTTTATCTGCAAGTCCTCTGCTTCATTTTCAGCATAGTGCTGGAAGAATACAACCGGATTTTTCAGTCCTTCTTGCATCAACTGGTGAACTAAGGCGCGATGTTCCCCAAGTCGGTTAGGATGGTTGCTCTGTGATATAATGACTACTTCCGGATGATATTTCAGACAAGCAATCACTTCTTCCGTTTGTGCCATGTAAGGCATAAACATGAATTTCAAATCGGCTTGGCAATTGCCCATAAGTGGCATCTGCTGGTAATTGAAAGCCGGATAGGTTCCGGGCTCTTCTTCCCATACATCCGCATCCAGGATGTATTCCACTCCTTCTTCACGAACTTCCGGTAAGGCACGTCCGGCATAGATGTAATCCGGAATGAATTGCGGGTTCGTATCGAACTTTCCGTCCATGCGTTCGGCAATGACTACAGGCAGGTGATTCCCGCCTATGTTGCGTACGGCAGTTGTCTCACGCCGTACCGGAGAAAGATAGTTGAAACCTTCTGCTTCTGCTCCGGGTATGTAAGGATGATCCCGGTGCTGCATGATGTAATCCACCAGTTTGCGTGCTACAGGTATTTCTGCTTCCGGAGCTTCGCTTAGAGAAACGCGGATAGTGTCACCCAGACCATCAGCCAGCAATGCGCCAATGCCCAGAGCGGATTTGATACGTCCGTCCTCACCATCTCCGGCCTCTGTAACGCCAAGGTGCAGAGGAAATTGCATTCCTTCCTTTTCCATTACAGCAGCTAACAGGCGAACCGTTTTCACCATTACTACTGTATTGGAGGCCTTGATGGAGATTACAACATCTGTAAAATCTTCTTTTACACAGATGCGCAGGAACTCCATGCACGATTCCACCATACCTTCCGGTGTATCGCCGTAGCGAGACATAATGCGGTCGGACAGTGAGCCATGATTTACACCGATACGGATGGCTGTATGATTCTCCTTGCAGATATTCAGGAAAGGAACGAACCGGTCATGTATCTTCTGCAATTCTTGTGCATATTCTTCGTCTGTATATTCCAGATGCTTGAAGGTGCGTGCGGCATCTACATAGTTTCCCGGATTGATACGCACTTTCTCAACATACTGTGCTGCTACATCTGCTACCTTTGGGTTGAAGTGGATGTCGGCAACCAGTGGAACCATATATCCGTCCCGGCGCAAACCGGCATTGATGTTCATCAGGTTTTCCGCTTCTTTAATGCCTTGTGCTGTCAGACGTACATATTCACCTCCGGCATCTACAATACGTTTGGCCTGTGCCACGCTGGCTTCTGTATCCTGCGTGGCGGTGTTTGTCATACTCTGTATGCGTATAGGATTGGAGCCGCCCATAGGGGTGGCTCCAATATTTACTTCTGATGTTTCCCGACGGGAATAGTTGAATAAATCCACTAATTACTCCTTTTTAATTCGTTTTATACTCGTACTTTACTTCTTTCAGTTCCTCGTTCGCCTTTACGATTTTCTTTTTCAGTCCTTCTTTGTAGGCTGCAAAAGTTTCAGCGAGATCGGCATCGCTCAAAGCTAGCATTTGTATAGCAAGAATGGCAGCATTCATGGCACCATTGATAGCAACCGTGGCTACAGGGATTCCGGGAGGCATTTGAATGATAGAGTAGAGAGCGTCTACGCCATCCAGCACCGAACCTTTAACGGGAACTCCGATGACAGGCAGTGTAGTGTTGGCAGCGATGACTCCGGGCAGAGCGGCGGCCATGCCGGCGGCTGCGATTATCACTTTAACGCCGCGTCCGCGGGCGTTCTTTGCAAAATTCTCTACTGCTTCCGGAGTGCGGTGTGCAGAAAGAGCGTTCATTTCAAATGGTACATGTAAATCATTCAGCAGTTGAGCGGCCTTTTCCATAACAGGAAGGTCGGAGATGCTGCCCATGATGATGCTTACTAATGGAGACATAATTATTTAGTTATTAGTGTTTAGTGATTAGCAAACTTCTCAATATCAATTTGCTAATCACTAATAGTTAATCATTAATCAACGCTTTGTAGGCAGCAGCATCCAGCAATGAATCGAAGTCTGCATCCGCATCCGGTTTCATTTTGATGAGCCAGCCTTCGCCGTACGGATCTTTGTTTACCAGTTCCGGTTGGTCAGCAAGAGCCTCGTTTTGCTCCAGGATTTCTCCACCTACGGGCAAGAAAAGATCCGAAATGGTTTTTACTACTTCAATGGTTCCGAATACTTCGTCGGCTGCCAATGTTTCACCCTCTGTCTGGATATCTACGAATACGATATCGCCCAATTGTGCCTGAGCGTAATCGGTGATACCTACATAAGCTACATCGCCTTCAAGGCGTATCCACTCGTGTTCTTTGGTGTACTTTACATTTTCTGGGAAATTCATGATCATTATTTTTAAAGGTTAATACTTCTATTAATTACAAATTATAACTGTGATCCTTTCAACTCTCCACTTTTCTAAACTTCTTTTAGAAGAGGAAGACACGGAACAGGATATTGCTTAACGGATGAAGCACCAATAAGGAGCAAATTAATCCTACGGCAAAACCTACCAGTACCTCTCCCAATGTATGATGCTGTAGAATAATACGTGCCGTGCCCAGGACACCTGCAATAAGGATGAACAAGCATAGCCACCATACCGGATTGTATCCGAACAGGGCACTGAAAGATACCAGTCCCCCTACGATTGCCCCTACGCCTGCCATGTGCTCGCTTAACTTCCATTTCAGATTGACAATAATGCAGATAACCATCATGATCAATGCGGCAAGAATAATCCCCGTCATGTACCAAGGAATATTCAGGCGATGCATCATCACCAGACAGAATACGTATGAAGTAATAGTAAGCAGGAATGGCATAAAACGTCGTTTACGTTCTCCCAGGTCTTCGGGACTGAAACCGTTGATCTTACGGAACAGAAAGATGGTGAGTGTAGGCATAAGAATGGTGAAGCAGTACACTACTCCCAGCACAATCAACTTATATTGTATAGGCATGATGCGCAGGTATGAGAAAAGGAACAGAATCAGAAACGCCAGGAACGGGATGGAAAACGGCGTGAATATAGCCGATATCACCCGGGCTGTCCGGATTAAGGTCCTGTCTGCTACAATATGTTGTTCTTCAACCATTTTAATCTATAATTTTACAATTGGATTCATTAATCATCTTACCACCTTATCATTTTATAATTATTTTCTCAGCCTTGCCACCGGTATGTTCAACTGTTGCCTGTACTTGGCTACCGTGCGGCGTGCTATCGGATATCCTTTTTCTTTCAGTATATCCGTCAGTTCATCATCCGTATAAGGTTTCTTTTTATCTTCATTGTCAATGCATTCTTTCAATATCTTACGAATCTCGCGTACAGACATTTCTTCACCGTCCTCGGTGACATATCCGTCATTGAAGAAAAATTTCAGTGAATAGATTCCGTAGTTGGTTTGCACATATTTGCTGTTGCTGACGCGGGAAATGGTTGAAATGTCCAGTCCGGTACGTTCGGCAACATCTTTCAATATCATAGGGCGCAACAATGACTCGTCTCCTTCGAGGAAGAACGGGCGTTGCAAGTCGATAATGGCTTGCATGGTAGTCATTAATGTGCTCTGACGTTGCTTCACGGCATCGATAAAGCCTTGTGCTGCGTCCATCTTCTGCTTCAGGAACATCATAGCCTCTTTCGACTCTTTCGACTGGTTCGCTCTGTTTTTGGTATGTTCTTCCACCATTTCGGTAAAGTCGCGGCTCATACGCAGTTCCGGTACGTTCCGGTTGTTCAGAGCCAGGTTGATGGTGCCGTCGTCATACGTATCTACGATGAAGTCGGGGATAATCTGTTGCATATTCCGACCGATGGCTTCACCCAGAGAGGCACCCGGACGCGGATTGAGTTTGCAAATCTCTTTGATAGCCTGTTCAAAAGCGTCTTCTTCCAGTCCGAGCTTCTGCTGTATCTTGTCCCAATGCTTGCGGGTGAACTCTTCGTAACATTCGGAGATGATTGCTTCTTCTATATAAAGTAAGGGGTTCGGGGTGAAGTGCTGCTGCTCTATCTTGCGATGAATCTGAATGAGCAGGCATTCTTGCAGGTTGCGTGCGCCAAGTCCGGCGGGGTCAAAATCCTGGATGATCTTCAGTGCTTCTTCCAATTCTTCCTGGCTGCATTCGATACCGGCGTAGATGGCGAGTTCATCACAGATGCTATCCAGAGACTTACGTAACAGGCCATCGTCATCCAATGATCCGATAAGATATTCCGCCAGTTCACGTTGGTGCTCGGTCAGGTCACGCTCGCTTAGTTGCTCCTTCAGGGTTTCGTAAAAAGAAGTAGCGTCGGAGAAAGGTATTTCTTCGGCCTGTTCACCTTTGCTGCGGTTGTTTTCCTGCAATTTATAGTCGGGGATATCGTCTTCGCTCAGATAGTCGCTTAATGAATCATACTCATTGGCTCCGTTGTCTTCTGCGGAACCTTCTGTATCGGAATTTTCAGAAAAGTCGTCACTTGCCGTATCTTCCTTTCCTTCTTCCAGAGCCGGATTTTCCAGAAGTTCCGCATGTATACGGTCTTCCAGTTCTACAGCGGGCAATTCCAGTAGCTTCACTACCAGAATCTGCTGGGGCGACAGTGTTTGTACCTGTTGCTGCGCTTGAGTTTGTACTTGTCTGGAACCTTGTGCCATACTTATTCTTTTCTTTTACTCGCCACAAAGATAATGCAAACCGAGACAGAATAAAATGAACGAGTTCATTTTTTATGCCGAGGCGCAGCTTATCTTCGCACTTTTTGCAAAAGTAGTGAATAGTTCGGGAACGCGAAATGTTCTCGGCATAAGTTTTTCATGCAAGCATGAAAGTTTGGTGCCTAATTTACATTATCTTTGCTAAAATCGAAGATAAGCTGCATATCAGCATTAAAAAATAAGTAAGCTTGTTTTGTGCTGCTTGGGGTTTACATTATCTTTGTGCGTATCAACTTAAAAAATTGCAATGTTATGTTTGATAAAGAAACTTATGTGCAGCGCAGAGCCCTGCTGAAAAAAAATATTGGCTCCGGAGTGTTACTATTCTTAGGAAATGACGAACAAGGACTGAATTATGAAGATAATGCTTTCCGTTATCGTCAGGATTCTACTTTTCTTTATTATTTCGGCTTGTCGTTTGCCGGACTTTCCGCTATCATTGACATCGATGAGGATAAAGAAATCATTTTCGGAGACGAACTGACTATCGATCATATTGTGTGGATGGGCACACAGCCAACTCTGAAAGAGAAGAGTGAACGGGTAGGCATTCAGGAAACACTTCCTTCCGCCGGGATTGTCAGCTATCTGCACAAAGCCGTACAAAAAGGCCAGACGGTGCATTATCTTCCGCCTTACCGTCCTGAACATAAGTTGAAACTCATGGATTGGCTGGGTATTCCGCCTGCACGTCAGGAAGGTTCCGTGCCGTTTATCCGTGCGGTGGTGGCGCAGCGTAATTATAAATCTGCCGAAGAGATTGCAGAAATAGAAAAAGCATGTGATGTGACTGCTGACATGCATATCAAAGCGATGGAAGTGATTCGTCCGGGTATGTACGAATACGAAGTTGTGGCAGAGATGAACCGTGTAGCCGAAATGAATAACTGCGAACTTTCTTTCCCTACGATTGCCACAATCAACGGACAGACTTTGCATAATCATTATCATGGTAATAAAATTAAATCGGGTGACTTGTTCCTGATTGATGCCGGTGCGGAACTTCCATCAGGCTATTGTGGTGATATGTCGTCTACTGTACCTGCCGATAAAACGTTTACTTCGAAGCAACGTGCCGTTTACGAAATTCAGAATGCTATGCATCTGGAATCAGTAAAGGCTCTCCGTCCCGGTATTCCTTATATGGAAGTGTACGACTTATCTGCCCGCGTAATGGTAGAAGGTTTGAAAGGGCTGGGTCTGATGAAAGGAAATGCGGATGATGCCGTGCGCGAAGGTGCTCATGCATTGTTCTATCCCCACGGTCTGGGACACATGATGGGGCTGGATGTGCATGATATGGAAAATCTGGGCGAAGTGTGGGTAGGCTATGACGGTCAGTCCAAGAGCACACAGTTCGGACGTAAGTCCCAACGCCTTGCTATTCCTTTGGAACCGGGCTTTGTACATACCGTTGAGCCGGGCATCTACTTCATTCCCGAATTGATTGACATGTGGAAAGAAGGTAAGAAATTCACTGACTTTATCAATTATGACAAAGTGGAAGAGTATCGTGACTTCGGTGGTATCCGCAATGAAGAAGATTATCTTATTACAGAAACCGGTGCCCGCCGTTTAGGTAAGAAGATACCGTTGACTCCGGAAGAGGTGGAAGCTTTGCGATAGTATCAATTTAAGAATGAGTCTAATGAAAAAACTACTATTCTTATTGTGTCTTTTGTCTTGGAGTGCATTGAATGCACAGAAGACGATTAATCGCCCTCCGTTTATAGCAAAGGCAACGGAAACCATTGAGATAGCCGCTGTTCATTTATCAGATACGGCTACTGTGATTGATGTGGATGCAAAATTTACTCCAAAGTACTGGATACGCATTGCCCCTGCCACTTGTCTGGTGGCAGATAATGGTGAACGTTATCAGGTGCGGCAGGGAGTAGGTATTGAGTTGGGACAGGAATTTTGGATGCCAGAATCCGGAGAGGCTACTTTCTCTTTGATATTTCCACCTTTGCCGCCATCTGTAAAATCATTCGATTTTGTGGAAGGGGAAGGTGAGAGAGACTTTAATCTTTTTGGCATCAGCCTGACCGGGAAGTTGCCCAAACTCCAATTGCCTAAAGGTTTAGAGAAAGCAGGAAAAACGGTTGCTGTTGATTTGCCGACACCTGAAATCAAAGAGGGCACAGCTATCATCAGTGGGCGTATTCTGGATTATAAGCCTTCATTCCGGATGAAAGCTGAATTACATTCTGCTGATTTCTTATCTGCCTATGGACAAAAGAATACAGAGTTAGAGTTGGATGAAGCGGGAAATTTCCATACGGAAATATCAGTTTCACACCCTTCTGTCGCCTATTTAAGTGTGGGTGGATCTGTTGTTTCTTTTTTGTTGTCTCCGGGTGGAGAAACCAAGGTTACCGTAAATCTTCGTGAAATGACGCGTGCTTCCAGTCGTTTGCAGAAAGATACGAAGGCTGAAGGGAAGAAGGTTTATTTTGAAGGACTGAATGCAGGATTGAATACGGAAATGAATTCCGGACTGGAAGTTCCTCTTTGTTCTGTTGAGTTGAAAGACTTATATGACATGGCTCCGGATCAGTATAAAGCATATTGCATGCGGAAATATGAAGAAGCGGACAATGTGATCCGTGCCAATAAGAAAATAAGTGCAGCTTATGCGGAATTGTTGACGGTGCTGAATAAAGATGCATTGTATGGACTGTTATGTGGATATGATTATCAGTTATTGCAGGCTTATGCTCAGCAAAAAGGTGTGTCTGTGCGCGACGCAAGTAAAGAGTATCGTTCTCCTGAACCATCGAATGACTATTTCGATTTTCTAAGTGAACTTGGCTATATTAATTCGCCCAAGTCTGTGTATTGTTTTAAGTATCCTTCCAGGGTAGTCAATACTGGGTATATAAACTTGCCATCTGTAAAGCATGGTGACATCTTTGATTATTTACTCAATTCCCCTAAAGTAACCCCTGAAGATAAGGAGACGATGAAGAAATATCGCGATAATCCGTCATCGTATGATTCTTCGGTAATGAGAGAACTGAGGAATAGATATGATGTCCTCTTTCAGGAGTTTGGCAGGCAGGGAACGGAAGCTAACCGAAAAGCGGTTGAAGAACTGATTGGTAGCCAAGGTATCTATTATGATGTGCAGAAAGCCATGCAATGTGCTTCGAAATTGGAAGATTTTGCACCTTTGTCTGAAGATGATTTCGCTGCGTTGCATGCAATTGAAAATTCCTATTTTCTGAACCGGTTGACCGTAATGAATACGGAACTGCTTCGGAGGATAGAAGAGAATAAGAGTAAACGTGGTTTCACGGTTCGCACTTTGGATGCAGACGTTAAGGATGATGAGCTGTTTGAAGCTATGGTCGCTCCGTTCAAAGGTAAAGTGGTGCTTGTTGATTTCTGGGCTACTTGGTGTGGTCCTTGTAAAATGGCAATGAAGATGATGAAGCCCATGAAAGAAGAATTGATTGATAAGGATATCGTATATGTTTTTATTGCCGGTGAGAATTCTCCGGAGGCAACATGGAACAATATGATACCTGATATTCATGGTGAACATTATCGACTTACCAATGCACAATGGGCGGCTATCTGCAATAAATTTGAGGTTCGTGGTGTGCCTACTTATCTGGTACTCGACCGCGGAGGAAAACAAACTTATCGGTCGGTAGGTTTCCCGGGAACGGATGCGGTGAAGGATGAATTACTGAAAGCATTAAATTCTTCCGCTGATTGATCATATACTCTAATAAACGAAAAAGGGCAGCTTTAGCTGCCTTTTTTTCGTTTATAATCTGATCGGTGTTATCAGATAAACTCCCCGTTTTCGTTGATCTTTACTTTCACTTCCTTTTCGCCTTGCTCCAATTCTATCCAGTAGTAGTTTCCGGTAGGGGTTTCAACATATTCGGCATCATCCACTACATAACCGCTATATTGTGAGGCATTAATGGCTTCTGTCACTTTAATCGGGAGTACATATACATCCCATGAGGTTGAAATCCATTCATAGTCTGTGTTGAACAATACTTCTTTGCTTTGGTTTTCATGTATGATGTCCACTTCGATCATACCTTTTTCCTGTTCAATCTCGATAATGCGGGCATTGGGATAATTCTTCTGTATGAATTCCGTTACGGCAGTAACCGTACCTGACGGGGCATCCGGTAGTAATGATTCGTTATCGCCATCACCGTCATCATTCACGGCTTTAATGAGAATACCGTCTGCTGAATAGTGCAGATCCATATCTACATCCTGTGCCGATTCCACTTCTATGATGTAGATGATCTCTTTCTCAGTTCCGGCACGTTCAATACGCTCCACTTCATTATCTCTCTTCCAGGAGGCGTATTCGCTGCTTTCAAAAGAAGTCTTTATTGCTTGCGGAATATCGCTATATGGCATTTCTGTTTCAGTCATGTACCATGAGCCATCTGCCGTATACCAGGCTTCCGTTTTATACCCGTTGTCGTTCTTGTTGTTGAATTCCGCTTTGTAGTATTGCCCTTGTGAGACAGTTTTTGTTTCCCAACTCAGATTAGCGGTGTTGGAGAAACTGATGTCGAATGCATTGCGTACGGCTTCAGGAACTTTGGAGTTTGGAAGATCGTCATCATCATCGTTGCAACCTTGCAGGCTTAACATGCCCATCGCCAATAGGGCTAAATACATTTTCAGTTTCATAGTTACTTGTTTTTTAGAGTTTACTAATATTATTGTTTTCTTTGACTATTGCTGATTATATTGCAAAGATGGCGGGCAATTCTGGAAGAAATTGGGAATTTGACTCCAAAAGTGGATAATAAATTCTATATTTGCGATTTTAACATTAAAAAGAGCAGATTACTAATGAACTTATACTAATATGGTACAGGAATTGGAAAAACGCACCCGTATTGACGTAGCCGATGTGCTGCGCGGACTCGCCGTTATGGGCATCATTGTATTACATTCCATCGAACACTTTAATTTCTATTCATTTCCCGATACGAGCACTCAGAGTGCGTGGCTTAACTTTTCAGATAAAGCCATTTGGGACGGCCTCTTTTTCATGTTCGGAGGAAAGGCTTATGCTGTGTTTGCCCTGCTTTTTGGGTTTAGTTTCTTTATTCAGGATAATAACCAGCGTATGCGTGGCAATGATTTTCGTTTGCGTTTCTGCTGGCGATTGATATTATTATTCATTCTTGGTAATATAAATGCGGCCTTTTTCACGGCTGAAGTATTGGTGCTCTATTCTTTAGTCGGATTCATTTTACCACTTACCTGCCGGCTGAAAGATAAATGGCTGTTTATTTTGGCATGTGTGCTTCTGATACAGCCATTGCCACTTTATTATGTGATACATGCCTGTGTAGACCCTTCTTTTGTGACTCCTTCTATTCCGACAGGTAGTTACTGGGGAGCGGCTTTCCAGGTGCAGAGTCACGGTACATTTCTTGAAACCCTACGTGTGAATTTGTGGGAAGGGCAGATTGCCAGTCTTGCATGGGCTTGGGACCATGGACGTGTGTTTCAGACTGCTGCTCTTTTCCTGTTCGGCTTGTTGATAGGACGTCGGGGACTTTTCCTGAAGGAGAATCTGAAGTTCTGGAATAAGGTGCTTTGTGGTGCTCTTATCGCTTTTTTCCCTCTGTATGGATTGGGCAATATGTTACCGGACTTTATTGCTAATAAGTCTATTCTCACCCCCTTGTTACTTATCATAACTTCCCTGTCCAAGTTTGCATTTATGCTGATATTGGTGTCGGGTGTTATCTTTGCTTTTTATCGGACAAACCTGCACGACTGGTTGATGAAGATTACTCCTTACGGTAAGATGAGCCTTACAAATTATATTACCCAGAGTATCATTGGTTCGTTGTTGTTCTATAATTGGGGACTTGCGCTTCACTCTCAGTTGGGTATAACAGCCAGCTTCCTGGTAGGAGTAGTGCTCTTCATCGTGCAGCTCGCTTTCTGCCGGTGGTGGATGAGCCGTCATGCGCACGGGCCGCTGGAATATTTGTGGAAGCGGGCGACTTGGTTGAAATAAAGTATCATTTTACACCCGCTATTTTTGAGAAAATGTTCTTTCCGTTCTTTCAGATCTCTCTGAATTCCCTGTTCATCGGCATTACGGCTGAAACTTCCAACCTTATAGTTGCTTCAGGTATCTTTCAGCTGAAACACCGATGAACAGGGGGACCGGGGGAAAACTGAAGGCTGAAAGAGGAAAAAGAACACTTAAATGTATTGAATAGTATCTGAAAACAAGTAATGATGTGATCCGGAACAAGTAATGTTGAGAATGATTACATTGCTTGTTCTTATCCACAACAAGCAATGTAATTTCAGGTAAGTCCGATTTATTTTATTTGATTATCAGTAAGAATTCTATTATAAAATTTCAATTTTGTACTACGATGAAGTGGGGCGATGACTTAAATGTATGTTATCGGGAATTGTATGTGGTAGTAATGTGATACTTGTCGACAAACTCTTAACTTCTTGTATGCAGGATATTTGTTGTTTGGATATTGCTTTACAAATGGAGATTCTCTGGTGACTGTAGTTGTTTCAAGTGATGAAACACTTTGTTTCTCGGCGTGAAACTGAGTGTTTCAAAGCATGAAACAACTTGTTTCACGCCGAGAAACAAACAGTTTCATGCCGGGAAACAAGTTGTGCCATATCGGGAAACAATTTTTTGATTGCTTTTCAATGATCTTGCAGGCTGGCTGTCTTTATTCTTCCGAAGGCAGTAGGGAATGCAAGAGCAGGTATGTGACGGATAAATTTCCAAAATAAACTCTATGTAGTAGGTGTCAACAGATACTTTAGTTCCGCCAACTGATACACGCTCGGCATATAGTGTCCGTTAATAATGGTCGCCGGTGTATGGCTGATGTTATTCCGTTCGCAATACTCCTGCTGTTGCCTCCAGAGCAACTGTGCCGTCTCGTTGAGTTCGTATTTCTCCACGTCCGGTATCTCCTGAACTTCAAACCATACTTCCAGCAAGTAAATAGCTCTATCCCAGCCTTCCGAGAGGTATGCGGAGAGAATGGTTTGTGCTATGTGTACACCCAGCCGGTCATTGGTATATATGACTAAAGAGATGGATATGTCTGCTGATATTTCCCGGATATGGCGATGTACTTTGGCGCATGCTTTACAATTGGGGTTTACCACTACCATTAACCTGTCCTTTGTGCTATCGGCAGAGTTATGCAGAGCTATATCCGGGTGAATCATCGTTCTGACTTTAGGTTTCAAAGCCAGGAGTTTCTGAAAAGTGATCGGATTGAGCAGACCGGATAGCTTGTTTTTCAGAAAGTGTTTCTCTTTGTCCGAAGAAACAAGTGCTTTAGCTTGTACCCAGAAAATCACGCAGATAGTGCTGACTGCAATCATTGAGAAAAGAATTCGGATTGAAAACCGCCATTCGAAATTATTCCTTATGATATAAAGTGCCACGGCAGTCAGCCAGACCGAGAAGGTGGTGAGCATACAAAACAGGCACGCTTTACGAATAAAGAATATCTGATATATGACGGAGTACAAGGTGAATGCAATTGCAATGAAAACAGACAGGGCTGCCAGAAGATGGAATTCCTTTGGGCAGACAGCAGTGAAAAAGAACATGGTTGTGAAATACATCCACGATAATTCTCCAATACCTATTCCTGCAATATTTGCACCTTTGGATTTGAGTACCTCATTACAATCTATAATTTTCCCTATGTGGCAGAAGCGGTGTAGAAAGTGATTATCCACCATTTCTCTGTATAGAATGATAGTAGAAATGAGAATACCACAGACCAGCGCGGAAAGATAAAGTGGTAATCCTGTGGGATAGTTTCTACTCCAGATTGAAGAAAAAACTAAGAGGACGGATATAATTCCCGCAATCAGTAGCCTATGTTGCCGGCACATATAATGAATATTGCTGAGCAAGCAGTGAGATTCACAGACTGTTTTCGAAGTTGTTTCGCCAAACAGAACAGCTCCTGTCCACTGGTGCGCAAATAGCTTTCTGCTTATGGGCATGTGGCTAACTTCGGAAGTCGTGATGATGAGCCGGTCTGGTTCTATCTTTTCGACAAGGCAGAATGTGGAATGGCTTGTTTCCAATTGGGTAATAAACGGACCGTGTAACTTCTCCAGATACTTCGGTTGAAGTTGGTAAACTACATTATTTACATGAAGTGCGTTTAAGGCATCGCTGATACCTTGCATCGTGTTGCCCAACGGACTGTCGAGCAAACGGCATACGGTAGTCCTGCTCACTTTTACGGTCAGTGACCGTAAAAAGTGATGGACTACTTCACTGGTGGCATTGTCAACTCCCAGCATAGTCTTGGTTTATAGTTAAAGTTTAGGTTAGGTTCTTTGTTAAAGTGTAAAGTATCCGCTCAACCGGGCTTCTCCCAGTTCAATTTCCAGGTGGTATTCTCCCGGCTCTGTTGCGTTTAATTCAATAGTGATTAGCGTAGGATTGATACTTGTTCCGGAATAAACATTTACTCCAGAAGCATCTGTGATTGTAATACTTGCAGTAGGTGCATCACAGTTGAAGACTACAGTGACTATATCATTATTAATATAGGCGCTGGCGGGCTGGATAATGATGCTTCTGGCTACAGGTCCTCCTTCTTTAGAACTTTCTGGAAACAGAGGAATCTCTCTTTCATCATCATTGGTCATTGAAAAATGCTGGGCGTGCAAAGATATGCTACCCATAACTACTGCTAATACGAAAAATACAAATAATAATTTTTTCATAAGATATACTTTTAATTTGTTATGATGGTGGCAAATTTAGAGAGAATTTATCCAATAAAAGTGTATAAAAAGTGTAGAAATGTGGGGAACTGCCATGTTATTGGGGCATTTTCCTTTATTTTTATAGAAATTGTTCTAAGAAATCCCGGAGTGAAATTGATTTATCAGTGCATTTCATCTTTTGCTCCAGTATTCTTTTGGCTTTTTTATATATGGCGTCCCTACTACATTCCATTAGATATCTGAAATGACTGGTAGGTATGTCTGTTAAGTGCAGGCAACAAAGATAGATTTCGTCTTGAGACAAAGGATATTTTGCAGCCAGGCGAATAGTAATATCATTCCAGCGTATATCGGTTTCTGCTATCAACTTTTCCAGTCTTCTTCATCGAAGCGCTCATTCGATTTATCGGTTTTTTTATATGATTGGATGATACGTTTCATTTTCACACATACTCCAGAATGTTCATAAGATTCTTTCAATAATGCTTGCCGTTCTGTTTTTAAAGTGTGTAATTCTTCTTTTAAGGTTTGCTTTTCTGTTTGGCTATGGCGATGCTGTGCTATCTCTTTTTGTAGAAAACTGATTTGCTCATTTTTCTGTCGGAGCATTTCTTCTAACTTCTTGCTCATTTCCATTTCTTTTTGCTTGTAATAAATCACTTTCCTTTTGTAGCACTTTAATAATACAAGAAATGATGCAAGAAAAAATGCGGTTCCTGTGGCTATATAACAATAAAGTTGTTCTAAGTTTGTTTTAAATTCTGACTGTTTGCGTTGTATTAGTATATTTTTCTCTGTTGTGACGATTGCGGCGCTTTGCTGCTTTTGCTGGGCACTATCCAGATGAGCGGAATATTTTCTTTCCATTTCGAGTGCCTTTTTTAAATTTCCTTGCTTTTGGGCAATATCGGCTAAACGCATGTATGCTCCTGCTTTTGTATAATTGTCATCACTGCATAGGCTCTTGTTTAAAAATATTAAAGCCGAATCATATTGTGATACTTTGTAATAAGCTTCTCCCAGAATTAAGAAATCTCTGTATGTTACATTTGGATTATCTTGATGAATAATATTTAGTTTGGCAAATTTTACAGCTTTCTCCCCCATATTCATACGTCCATATAATAGGCTTAACGAATAAGCGGTTTTGGCTATCATACTTTTTTGAGCGATATGGCATGATACTTTAAATGCAGTGAGTATCTTTTGTTCAGCCTCGTTGTAGTACCTTTTCCCTCTATTAATATCGATTGTACCCCGTTGTGATAATACATCTGCCCATAAGTTGGAGTCTTTTTCTTGAATAGCCAGCTTTTCTGTAATTTGATAGATTGAGTCAGCCTGTTCATTTAGTCTTTGCGAAAGATATAGATTGGCTATATTATTATATATATACCCGGTTAGTTTGTTGTCATTGGCTTTCTTGGAATAGAAAATAGCTTTAAAGAATTCTTTTAGGGCTTCGGGATGGTTATCTTTGTCTCTCCATATGCAGCCTAAGTAATAATATGATCTTGCTTGCATCGGTATGTTTTTCGTAGAATCGTAGTATTGTACGGCAATACGTATCAGTGAATCTTCCGTTTGCTGTATGAAATTCTTGTCCTTAACCTCCGTCAGCAGCAGTGCATGATATGCCTGGTCTTCCAATGAGTTGAGTTCTTCCGGCCGAATTTCTTGTAATAAATGTAAAGCGCTGTCCGGGAATTTTTGCATGAGGGTTTCCGCTTGTACAAGTTTGCTGTCCCGTCCGGAATGTGTACATGCGATTAATAAGTAAATTGCAAATAATAGTGTGGCTAATATATTGTATTTCATTGCTTTATCAGTTGAAGTTGTAGCCTGCAAAAGTACCCGTTTCTAATGATAAAACAATGTAATACCAGTCTGTAAAATAAATAACCCCTATTTCTGAAAGAAAGTTCAGAAATAGGGATTATTAAATTGAAGTATGTTTTTTTGTCAGGTATGTAACTCCAGAACGAAGCGGCAACCCTTGGTATAGCTACTGTCCAATGTCAGGCTACCATTCATTTTGGTGGCGATCAGAGAGCAAATAGGTAATCCTAAACCATCCCCCTCTGTGAGGTCTTTCACTTTGGTGAAAGGTTTGAACAAGTCTGCTTGTTCCTCCTCGGCAATACCGCTTCCCGTATCACTGATAATGAATTGGTGGGTGTGTGCTCCGCGCTTTTTAAAGTCTAACCAGATTTTACCGCCTTCAGGGGTAAACTCGGCTGCATTATTCAGCAAATGAAGAAGAACCCGTTCAAGTTGCTCCGGATTGGTCTTGACACTAAGTTTCGGTGCATTCACGGCGGTAGCTATGTCTGGCTTCAGGCCGCTTTTGATCTTATCCATAACACTTTCACAGAAAGTATTAATATTGATTTCACGCATTTCGTAAGTTTCAGAAAGCGTGCTTTCCAAATCGGACAACTCCTGAATGTGCTCGGCAAAGCCTTTCAGTGCACGAACGCCCGGTAAGGTAGTATCCAGAGTATTCAGTGTCGGCTCCATTTGTGAGGAGATATTTTGGATAAACTTAGTTTTCAGTTCATTGTGTTCATTGGCTATCTGTATTGCTTTCTTTTGTTTCCGGGTGAGAATGACGAAACGCAGTAATACGATACCGGCTAATACCAGTGCGGCGGCCAATAATCCGGCAAGGATGCAAAGTCCGATGATAATGTACTGCTTGGCGGATAGTGAACTGTCTTTTTCCTCAATAGTTTGCAGGCTATCGTCATATTTACGTTTCAGCACGTTTAGTTCATCCTGGGCGGTAAGAGCTTTTACAGAGTCGGTCCAAAGGATGTATTTGTCGTACGTACGGGCTACCAGTCCGGCATTGTTTGCCTTACGGGCGATATCGATCAGTGTTTTATATGACTCGTCTACCTTTGCATAATTCTTCTGTTCCTTATATTGACCAATCAAACGATTGATATAAGCGTCCCCTTGTGAGTTCATTCCAAAGGTATAATAGTAGTTGGCCTGGGTATAGAGTAAATCATTGCTGAGTGAGTCGTTTTTGGCTGCTTTGGCTGTCTCTTCCAATTTGGCCAGTTGTTCTTTGGCACGGGCGGGATTCTTGAGGTTGATATACATTTGCAGGCGTTCCTTATTGATACGGAAACGCAGGTTGGGCATCGTATTACCACTTTTCTGCTCACCGTCTGTAACTAATAGTTCGGCACCGCGCAATAGTTCAAAAGCTTCTTTATAATAGTTTTCCCGATGATAGAGAGCGCTGGCATTGACACCACATTCCACCGCTTTATCATACTTTGCCTGAGAGGAGAAAGCATTGTAAGCCTGAAGGAAAAGATAGCGGGCTTTGATATATTCTTTTTTTGCGAGATTTTCCTGTGCTTGTTTCATCAGTTCATCGGCACGGTTCTGTGAATAGGCTTGACTGCAGATGCAGAAAGCAGCTAAGAAGAGTAGGGTAATTATCTTTCTCATATATGATTCATTTTATTTGCTTACAAAGTTAAGACATTCTTCTGTAGGTTGTACAAGAAAAGCGCTTAAAAACTAGACTTATCTCATTTTTTTGATGATTAGAGTACATGAAATTATATTCTGTTCCGTATGATCTCTGTATCTTCTCCGTACTCTATGGCACGGAGAAGATACGGAGCGGATACGGAGAAGGTACGGCTCGGGTAGGACAGATGCCGGGGATTAGTATTTGAAACTGCTTCCTCCCAGGAACTCACGCAGAAGTGATGTCGGCGGGATTTCCTTATCTTGTACCGGAGTAAAGTATTTGATGAATTTCAACAAACGGTACGCTTCGGCATACTCCGGACAGTTGCGTGGCACACTGGTTAGTATGGGTTCGGCATGACAGCGCAGTACGGCAAACTCAAACAGCAGTGCCGAGTTGAACATCACATCGGCATTCTCTTGATAAGGGAAGATCCATTTGTCTTCTCCGGCTCGTACACTGGGCCAGCGGGAAATGGTTTCCCGTGCCGAGTAACCACGGTAGTTGAAATCGCGGATAATACGGCGTAACAAACGGTTGTCCGTTGTGGGAATCCAGTTGTGATCGTCCAAAGAAATAGTAGTCAGGGCGGACACATAGATTTTGTATTTATTTTCTGCCGGTATTTGCGGGGTGAGTTCTGGATTCAATGCATGAATACCTTCCAGAATAAGGATGGTATGCTCATCTATCCGCAACTTATCACCCTTATATTCACGTTGACCGGTGGTAAAGTTGAAGCTTGGTAAGTCTATCTCTTCACCTCTCAACAGAGCTTTCAGGTCTTCCTCAAATTTTTTGAGATCGAGTGCGTAAAGTGATTCGTAATCATAATCACCGTTAGCATCTCTTGGGGTATCTTCCCGGTTCACAAAGTAATTATCCAAAGCTATAGGATATGGACGAAGTCCGTTCGTCATAAGCTGTACGGAAAGACGTTTGCTGAAAGTGGTCTTACCCGAAGAAGACGGACCGGAGATAAGTACCAGTTTTACCCGATTACCATTTTCGCCCCGGTGGTAGATATCGTCGGCGATCTGGGCTATTTTCTTTTCCTGCAGTGCTTCGGCCACATTGATAAGATCAGTGGCATGTCCTTGTTCGCAGGCAAGATTGAAGTCTCCTACATTACCCAACCCCATGATGTAGTTCCAACGGAGATGTTCTTTGAAGACATCGAGCATTTTTTCTTGCTTGACCACTTCTTCCAATACATTGGGATTTTGTCTGTTGGGGATGCGAAGCAACAGCCCATCGTAATATTTCACAATATCGAACAGCCAGATAAAACCGGTGCTGGGCAGTAGGTTACCATAATAGTAATCAATCGTATCTTCTAATGAGTAATAATAGGTATAGATAGAGCCGGAAGTTTCCAGCAACTTTACTTTGTCTGTCATTCCCCGTTCATTAAAGATGCGCACAGCTTCGGTAGTGTGGCATTCCGTGCGGCGGTATGTGATGTTTTTGTCTATGATTTCCTGCATGCGCTTTTTAATGGCGGATACATCTTCCAGTGTAATTGCGCGTCCAATGCGCAAGTTGCAGAAGTAGCCTTTGGATACAGGGTGCTCTACAAATAGTTTGCCGTCCGGAAACAATTCGTTGACGGCTTTGTACAGTACAAAGCAAAGACTGCGTACATACGTTCGCAAACCGGAAGAGTCGCGTATGTCGAGGAATTCTACATCTTTATTATTGTATACCCGGAAGTTCAGTCCTTCGGAACGGTTATTAACTTTCGCACTGACAACCTGATAGGGAAAATTAAGATTAAAACCGTAATAAATATCCAAAAGTGAACTCCCGATGGGGAATTCTTTAGAAATATTATTATTTTTGCAACAAATTTGTAACATGTGTTTCATGACGTCTCCTTTTTAGGTGATTAATACGTTAAATATAGATATAATAACAGATGTGGCATAAAACCTTCTAATTAATTAAAGATGGAATATTCTTTTTATGATTTTTTAAAGCTGCTTGGCTCACTGGCATTATTCCTGTACGGAATGAAGATAATGAGTGAAGGACTTCAAAAGTTTGCCGGTGACAGGCTCCGGAAAATTCTAACGGCAATGACTACCAACCGGGTAACCGGAGTACTGACGGGTGTGCTGATCACAGCACTGATTCAATCCTCTTCCGCAACTACCGTTATGGTAGTGAGTTTTGTAAACGCCGGACTGTTGACTTTATCCCAATCCATCGGCGTAATTATGGGAGCTAATATCGGTACTACCGTTACAGCATGGATTATTTCGGCATTAGGCTTCAAAGTCGATATAGCCGCTTTCGCACTTCCTCTGCTTGCCTTTGGTATTCCTCTTCTCTTCTCTCAAAAAAGTCATCGTAAGTCTATCGGTGAATTCATTTTCGGTTTTTCTTTCCTCTTTATGGGGCTTTCCATGCTGCAATCCAATGCGCCGGATTTGAAAGCGAATCCGGAAATGTTGGCTTTTGTGCAAAGCTATACCGATATGGGATATATTTCTATTCTGTTGTTTGTGTTTATCGGTACTATTTTGACTATGGTTGTGCAGGCGTCGGCAGCAACGATGGCCATTACGCTTATCATGTGTGCTAATGGATGGATTAGTTTTGAACTGGGGGCTGCATTGGTATTGGGAGAGAATATCGGTACTACCATTACCGCAAATCTTGCTGCTTTAACCGGTAATACGCAGGCGAGGAGAGCTGCATTGGCTCACTTGGTATTCAATGTCTTCGGCGTTATCTGGGTGCTTTGTCTTTTCACTCCGTTTACGAGTGCTGTATCCTGGTTTGTGGAAAACGTGATGGGAACAAAAGATCCCGCGGTAGCTGTTTCATTTAAGTTATCGGCTTTCCACACTTGCTTTAATATCTGTAATGTATTGCTGCTGATCTGGTTTGTAAAACTGATAGAACGTACGGTTTGCGCCATTATTCCACAGAAGGAAGCCGACGAGGAATATCGACTCCGTTTCATCTCCGGTGGTATGCTTTCTACGGCGGAACTTTCCATATTGCAGGCACGCAAGGAAATTCACCTGTTTGCAGAGCGTACTCACCGTATGTTCAATATGGTGCAGGACTTGCTGCATACGGATAAAGACGATGATTATAATAAGCTGTTCAGCCGTATCGAAAAATATGAGAATATCAGCGATAATATGGAGTTGGAGATAGCCAATTATCTGAACCAAGTGTCCGACGGGCGTTTGAGCTCGGAGAGTAAGCTCCAGATTCGTGCCATGCTCCGTGAAGTGACGGAAATAGAGAGTATCGGTGACAGTTGCTATAATCTTGCGCGTACCGTCAACCGTAAGCGTCAGACCAATCAGGACTTCACAGAAAAGCAATATGATCATATTCACTTTATGATGAAACTGACGGATGATGCGTTGGCACAGATGATTGTTGTAGTGGAACGTTCCGACCACCAAAGTATTGACGTGAATAAGTCATTCAATATTGAGAATGAAATTAATAATTATCGCAATCAACTGAAGAATCAGAATATTCTGGATGTAAATAATAAAGAATATGATTATCAGATGGGCGTTTACTATATGGATATTATAGCAGAGTGCGAAAAGCTGGGTGATTATGTGGTGAATGTAGTGGAAGCAAGCAGTGATGTAAAAGAAAAGAAAGCGTCTTAGGACGCTTTCTCAAATTCTTCTTTTCCAACTCCGCATAGTGGGCAAACCCAATCTTCAGGAAGGTCTTCAAACGATGTTCCCGGCTCGATACCATTTTCCGGATCGCCCAATTCAGGGTCGTAAACGTAGTCACAAACGGTGCAAATGTACTTGTCCATAAAACTATTTTTTAGGTTTTCTGTATAAATAACAATAAATCCCGCCTTTTTGTTTCCGGTTTTGATCTGAAAGAGATATATTTGTTTCATATTTATTGTAAATGAACTCTTTATGACGACATTAATTTTAGTCGGTATGGCGGTGCTTGTAGGGGTACTGTTGTTATATGTATTTGAACTCGGTAGAAGTAGGCGCCTGTTACTTAAAGCAGGAAATGCCAGGAAAGCATTGCGGGGTTCCGAAGAACTGTTTCGTTCTATTTTGCAAAATGTCCATGCTTTTATTCTTTTAATAGATAGGGATTTTGTTGTTACCCGGACAAATTACTATGATATCACCAAAGCTCGTAAACCGGAAGGCAGGCTGGTTCGTGTAGGCGATCTATTGCGTTGTAACAATGCATTGTCTGCCGAAGGCGGTTGTGGAACACATGAGCTTTGCGGCAGTTGTCCTATCCGAAAGAAGATTGAGGAGACATTTCGTGCTAAAAGTAGTTTCACGGATTTGGAAGCTATACTCGATATACGGGATAGGAGAGGTGAGGTAGTGGAATGTGATACGTATGTTTCCGGTGAATATATGGAAATAGACGATAAGGAGGGGATGGTAATTACTGTGCATGATATAACCCAACTGAAGAAAGCAGAAGCGGATTTGAACAGAGCCCGCGAAAAAGCGGAGAATGCGGATCGCTCCAAATCTGCCTTTCTTGCGAATATGAGTCATGAAATACGTACACCGTTGAATGCCATTGTCGGTTTCTCCGAATTGCTGGCTTCTGCCGGTACGGAAGAAGAGAAGGCGCAGTTTCTGGAAATAGTGCATTCTAACAACGAGTTGTTGCAGCAGTTGATTGCTGATATTCTTGACCTTTCTAAAATAGAAGCAGGTACATTGGAATTTACATTCTCGGAGGTGGATGTCAAGCAGCTGATGTTTGACATAGAGCAGTTGTTCCGTATGAGATTGGAAGATAAATCTGCCATTATTCAGATTATCAGGGAAACGCCTTCTGAAGAATGTATTATGTATACAGACAGAAATCGTTTGCAACAGGTAATCTCCAATTTCATGACCAATGCTGTGAAATTTACAGATGAGGGCAGCATCATTTTTGGGTATAACCGTTGTGCTGAAGGTCTCTACTTCTATGTGAAAGATAGCGGGAGCGGTATTCCGGAAGATAAGGTAAATCATATTTTTGAACGCTTTGTCCGGGTAGAGCAAAATAAAAAAGGTACCGGGCTGGGGCTGGCTATCTGCGAAATGATAATTCGTAAGTTGGGTGGAAAGATTGGCGTAGAATCTGAATATGGTAAGGGATCCACGTTCTGGTTTACCCTTCCGATTAATGGACGTCAGATAAAGGAGCAAGGCACGGAGATTGATGGCAAGACTAACTTATAAAAAGATTTAATAACATTCGCTATCCCAAATTAATATTGTATTTTTGCGGTTCTTAATTAAAGCTAACAATTTGCATGACTGCAATGAAGGATGATTTTTATCATGGCGGACTTACTGATGACGAAGTAAGTAAAAGCCGCGAAAAGTACGGAGTCAATCTGTTAACGCCCCCCAAGCGTCCCTCCCTATGGAAGTTATATCTTGAAAAGTTTGAGGATCCTGTTGTCAGGGTGCTTTTAGTGGCTGCACTATTTTCTCTGATCATCTCGGTTGTAGAGAATGAATATGCCGAGACAATCGGTATTATTGCCGCTATATTGCTGGCTACGGGAATAGGTTTCTTCTTTGAATATGACGCTAATAAAAAATTCGATCTGCTGAATGCGGTAAATGAGGAGACTTTGGTGAAGGTTATCCGTAATGGTCGTGTGCAGGAAATACCTCGGAAAGATGTGGTGGTAGGAGATATTATTGTCCTGGAAACAGGAGAAGAAATACCGGCTGACGGTGAACTGCTGGAAGCCATATCTTTGCAGGTTAATGAATCAAATCTGACCGGTGAACCCGTTATAAATAAAACGACTGTAGAAGCGGATTTTGATGAAGAAGCTACGTATGCTTCCAATCGTGTGCTGCGTGGTACTACCGTTGTGGACGGTCATGGGACAATGCGAGTGCTCAGTGTGGGCGATGATACGGAAATCGGAAAAGTGGCCCGACAAAGTACGGAACAGAGTACGGAACCTACTCCCCTGAACATACAGCTTACCAAACTTGCCAATCTGATTGGTAAGATCGGCTTCTCGGTGGCCGGACTGGCATTTGCCATTTTCTTTATTAAAGATGTAATACTGGTATATCCTTTTTCAACCTTCCACACTTTTGCAGATTGGCTTCCGGCATTGAAAGCTACCCTGCAATACTTTATGATGGCAGTAACCTTGATTGTGGTTGCAGTGCCCGAAGGGTTGCCGATGAGTGTGACGCTCAGTCTTGCACTGAATATGCGCCGTATGCTTTCTACCAATAATCTGGTTCGTAAAATGCATGCTTGCGAGACGATGGGTGCCATCACTGTGATCTGTACGGATAAGACGGGTACATTGACTCAAAATCTGATGCAAGTTTATGAGCCGAGTTTCTATGGTCTGAAAAATGGCGGAGAAGTCGGTGAAGATGATATCAGCAAACTGGTGGTAGAAGGTATCAGTACCAATTCTACAGCTTTTCTGGAAGAGATAGCCGAAGGTGAAAAACCGAAAGGAGTAGGAAATCCGACCGAGGTGGCCTTGCTTTTATGGTTGAATAGCAGAAATCGGGATTATCTGGATTTGCGTGAGAATGCTCCGGTTGTGGATCAGTTGACTTTCTCCACCGAACGTAAATTTATGGCGACTTTGGTGAAATCTCCTTTGCTGGGTAAGAAAGTATTGTACGTGAAGGGTGCTCCTGAGATTGTTTTAGGCAAATGTAAGGATGTGATTCTGGATGGCAAACGGGTAGATGCGGTAGAGTATCGCTCTACGGTAGAAAAACAATTGCTGGGTTATCAGAACATGGCGATGCGTACCCTTGGTTTTGCTTTCAAAGTCGTAGAAGATACGGATACAAGGGATTGTGTGGAATTGGTTGCCGATCATGATTTGTCATTCCTGGGTGTGGTCGCTATCAGTGATCCTATTCGTCAGGATGTGCCTGCGGCTGTCTCAAAATGTCAGTCTGCCGGTATCGATATCAAGATTGTTACGGGAGATACACCGGGTACAGCTACAGAGATTGCACGTCAGATTGGTTTGTGGAAACCGGAAGATACGGAACGTAACCGGATTACGGGAGCTGCTTTTGCAGAATTGACAGATGAAGAAGCACTCGGCCGTGTGATGGATCTGAAAATTATGTCGCGTGCGCGTCCTACAGACAAACAACGTCTGGTGCAGTTGTTACAGCAAAAAGGTGCAGTGGTGGCAGTAACAGGAGACGGTACAAATGATGCTCCTGCATTGAACCATGCACAGGTAGGTCTTTCTATGGGTACGGGGACATCAGTGGCCAAGGAAGCCAGTGATATAACCCTGCTCGATGATTCTTTCAATAGTATCGGCACTGCCGTGATGTGGGGGCGTTCGCTGTACAAGAATATCCAACGTTTCATCGTTTTCCAGTTGACTATTAATTTTGTGGCCTTGCTTATCGTTTTGCTTGGTTCGTTGATAGGCACGGAATTGCCGCTTACTGTAACTCAGATGTTGTGGGTAAATCTTATTATGGATACTTTTGCTGCTTTGGCTCTGGCTTCTATTCCGCCCAGCGAAAGTGTTATGCAAGAGAAGCCGCGCAGTAGCAGTGACTTTATTATTTCGAAAGCCATGCGCTCCTATATTTTAGGTGTAGGGGGAGCTTTCCTTATTATACTAATGGGAATGTTGTACTGGTTTAACCATGCCGAGGGCGGCATGACTCCGGAACGTCTGACCATATTCTTCACATTCTTCGTGATGCTACAATTCTGGAACCTTTTCAATGCACGTGTGTTTGGTACTACAGACTCCGCTTTCAAAGGGATTTCCAAATCGTATGGTATGGAACTGATAGTACTTGCTATCTTGGTAGGGCAGTTCCTTATAGTACAGTTCGGTGGTGCCGTATTCCGTACTGTGCCGCTTGATTTAGTCACTTGGGTGATTATTATTGCTTCCACCTCACTTGTATTGTGGGTGGGTGAGGCGATACGTTTCATCCGACGTTTAACTCAGAAATAAAATGAAAGAAAAAGGAATTAAAAACCTTATTATTGATTTTGGCGGCGTATTGATTGACTTGGACCGCCAGCGTTGTATTGAGAATTTTGCAAAGTTAGGCATGCCCAATGTAGAGGCTATGCTCGATGTTTGTCATCAGCAGGGTTTCTTCTTGCAGCATGAAAAAGGACTGATTACCAGTGCGGAGTTCCGGAATGCGATCCGTGAACAGATGGGGAAGGTAGTGACCGATGCCCGTATAGATGCAGCCTGGAATAGTTTCTTGGGAAGTATTCCTACCTATAAGTTGGATTTATTGTTGAAACTGCGTGAGAAATATGTGGTCTATCTGTTGAGCAACACCAATGAAATTCACTGGAAGTGGTCGTGTAAACATGCTTTCCATTACAAGGCTTTCCGGGTCGAAGATTATTTTGAGAGAATTTTCCTCTCTTATGAAATGAAGATGGTGAAGCCGGACGTTGCTATTTTTGAGAAACTGTTGGAGGAAACAGGCATAGAACCTAAAGAAACTTTCTTTATAGATGATTCTGCCGAGAATTGCCGTGTGGCGGAAACATTGGGTATTTCTACCTACACGCCGAAAGCATGTGAAGACTGGAGTCATTTGTTTAGTTGAGAATTGAAAGTTGAGAGTTAAAATGCAGTTGCTTCGTAACATACCGGAAGTGCTTCCTCAGCCTTGTGTTGCTACCATAGGCTTTTTTGACGGAGTACATCGAGGACATCGGTACCTGATTGAACAGGTGCGCGAAGTGGCTGCTGCACATGGATTTGCTTCGGGCGTAGTGACTTTTCCTGTGCATCCGCGCAAGGTTGTACAGCCAGAGTATCACCCTGAACTACTGACCACTTGTGAAGAAAAGGTTTCCTTGCTTGCTGAAACCGGTCTGGATTACTGCATGATGCTTGATTTTACTCCTGACGTTGCTATTCTTTCAGCGAAGGAGTTTATGTTGTTCCTTTACAATCATTATAATATACGTGCTCTTGTTATAGGATACGACCATCGTTTTGGGCATAATCGTAGTGAAGGCTTTGATGATTATGTACGCTATGGGCAGGAGTTGGGGATAGAAGTTATTCTTGCACGTGCATATATAGATAAGGATGTTGCGGTCAGTTCTTCTGTTATCCGGCAATTACTGTCAGAAGGTAACGTCTCGGAGGCTGCTGCTTGTTTGGGATATGATTATTTCTTGAACGGTATGGTAGTAAGTGGCTATCGTGTCGGTCGTAAAATAGGTTTTCCTACTGCAAATCTCCGGGTGGATGATCCGGATAAGTTGGTTCCTTCCGATGGGGTATATGCAGTTCGTGTTACTGTGGCAGGTCAGATTTATGGCGGTATGCTCAGTATTGGTTATCGTCCCACAATAGCTAACGGCACTGACCGTAGCATTGAAGTGAATATATTTAATTTCCATTCAGATATTTACGAGCAATATATCTGTCTTTCTTTTGTCCGCTATCTCCGTCCTGAATTGAAGTTTGATTCCATAGACGAACTAATTGCCCAGCTTCACAAAGATAAAGAAATGGCTTCCCGTTATCTTTAATTTTCCCTTTCTCTTTTATATTTCTTGCATTATTATCGAAAAACGTACCTTTTTTATTGTTTTTCGATAAATATTTTCTGTTTTACTTGTTAGTTTCAAAAAATACCTCTTTATTTGCATATCGAAAAACGATAAATTATTATTGAATAACAAAACGTATAAAGGTTGACGATTATGAAAAAGGCATTTATGAGTATCTCTTTATTAGTGATTTCCCTCTCCATGTTGATGGCTGTTCTTTGCGGTATAGGAGCTACCGTTTGATGATTTAATAGAGAAAATATATCTTTGTAAACTCTAAAGGACGACAACGATGAAAACGGCAATAAAATTAGTTCTTATTTATTGGGCAATGCAAGTTATTGGAATGTTTGTAGTGGGACCATTGGTTAGAGGTTATGCGTATATAGAATACGGTAGCGTAGAAAGAGCTGGTGAGCTGGCTGCAGCTCCCATTTTATTAGCAGGAATAATTCTTATGTCTATTTATTTGTGGAAGCAAGGCTATCTAACCAATGATAAACGGTTATATTCGTTTGTATCTGCAAGCTATTTATTCTGGAGCGCCATAATGGGTATTTCTATGATTTACCTGGTTGACTACCTGATGTCCCATCTTTCATTTCTACCTGACTGGTATGAGAATACCTTTGATATATTGCAATCCGGTTGGCTGGGTATTGCTTGTGTGGCCATACTGGGGCCCATCCTTGAGGAGCTGCTGTTCCGGGGAGCAATCACTAAAGTGCTGCTGAAGAAATATAATCCGCTAACGGCTATTTTGGTCTCCGGGCTGATATTCGGTATCTTTCATGTGAATCCGGCACAAGTTGTAGGAGCTATACTGATTGGTTTTGTTCTTGCATGGATCTATTACAGAACACATAGTCTGATACCTTGTATCCTGATTCATATCATGAACAACAGTCTTTCTGTCTATCTTTCTCTCAAATTCCCGGATGTGGATTCTTGTAGTGAATTGATTGGAGAAAACTCTTATTTGATAGGATTGATAGTTGCTGTCGTTTTATTATTATTGTCATGGAGAATGATGAATACTTATAAATTATCTAATACAACTACTGAAATATGAAAAGGAGATTGAATATTCTTTGCGTGATCGTATTGCTCGTGCTTGGTTATTCGGTTTTAGAGACTACTTATTATGTCGGTTTGGGAATTAAAGCCGGGATCGAGAAAGGTATTGACTCCAAGATTGATGCAAAAGCTAAAGAAGAGATTAGCAATGTGCAAGTCGTGCAACTGGTACCAAAAGATTTGGGCGGTGATATTTTAATTGATTCTGTTTACAATGAAAAAACAGGTGAGTACGTACCTGCTGCTTACGGGCAAATGATTGTTAGTGTGAATACACAACCCAGTGTCTTGTCCAGAATTATTTCTCTCTTGATTCTTATTGCGAACTACGTTGCGATTATTTGGGCTGTAGTGCTTTTTATTCGCCTTATTGTGTCAATCAATAAATCAGATATCTTCAATTGGAAAAATGTCCGTCGGCTCAGGTGTTTAGGAGTGCTGCTTATTATTGGTTTTGTATGCACCTTTCTTCTTGCGTTTCAGAGTTTCCATAACGTGGAAAAAGTCTTTTCAGTGCCGGGTTATTCATTGAGTATGGCGGATATGGTGCATATTACTTCGCTGGTATTGGGGATTTCAACCTTGATTGTGGCAGAAGTATTCGCTATTGGACTGAAGATGAAAGAAGAACAAGAGTTAACGATATAATAAAGATTACAATAATGAAAAAGATTAGAATATTGGCAGTCTTAGTGATTATAGTTTTTATTGGTGATATGGTGTCAGATGGTACATCTGCCTTTATGGATGGCTGGAATGAGGCAGGAGATAGTACAGAATACAGATTCTCAGATGTTGATATATCAGTAAAACCGGATAAGACTTTAGCCGTAGATTCTTTATTTAATACTACTATACAACAGAAGGTTCCATATCGGATAACATCATTGGAAACTAAGATAGATAGCACTTTCTGGAGAGTAACATTTAAGGTCTTGATCTTTCCTTTTGCTCTTTTCGGCCTTTATGGATTTTATTGCATGATGCGGGTAGTGATATCTGTGAGTCGTGGTAAAGTGTTCACACGTGAGAATGCAAACCGTATGCGTATTTTTGTCTATGCATTGATTCTTGTAGGCTTTTGTATGGAAGTAGAGCATTATATTCAGTATCGGGATGCGATTTCTCAAGTTCAATTGAGTGGTTATGTGACGGCTCCATATACACTGCATTTTTCATGGTTTTCCTATATGATACTGGCTTTATTTACCGAGATATTTGCCGTAGGTGTGAAAATGAAGGAAGAACAAGATTTAACCATTTAACCTAACCTGCTAAAATATAGAATTATATGATTATAGTAAACCTTGACATAATGATGGCTCGACGAAAGATATCTTTGGGAGAGCTGGCGGAGAAGGTGGACATCACCCCTGCCAATCTATCTATTCTGAAAACAGGAAAGGCAAAAGCAATTCGCTTCTCTACGTTGGAGGCCATTTGTAAAGTGCTGGACTGTCAGCCGGGAGATATTCTGGAATTTCAGGAAGGAGATGAATAGAGAGATGATGGGATGGTAAGATGAATCAGTCCTGTTTTTTATTCATCTTGCCATCTCACCATCTTATCATTCCATTCATTTTCCTTCTTTCGCCTTGAAAGCCAGTGCATACATCCGCATCTGTTTTACCATAGACAGCAAACCATTGCTACGAGTAGGAGAGAGGTGTTCTTTCAATCCTATTTTATCGATAAAGTAGAGGTCAGCATTTAGAATCTCATCCGGTGTATGTCCGGAAAGAACTTTCATTAGCAATGCAATGATACCTTTTACAATCAAAGCATCACTTTCGGCTTTAAAGATAACCTTTCCGTCTACTTCGTCAGCCTGCAACCATACACGGCTCTGGCAACCTTCAATCAGATTTTGTTCCGTTTTATATTTTTCGTCGAGCGGTTCCTGCTCGTTTCCTAAGTCTATGAGGAGCTGATAGCGATCCATCCAGTCGTCAAAGTCGCTGAATTCGGTAATCACCTCGTCTTGTAGTTCGTTGATAGTCATATTGATATAATTTAGTTATATTCTTTACTTAAGTTTCGCAAGTAGCCTGAAAGGCTTACATTCAGCCTTCACTATTTCTATTTTTCACTATAGATTACTTGCATTACAGTTTGTCCCACTGCTTGCAACGTAGCCTTATCAATGGCATCCATGTCATCTTTCACAGTATGCCAGTGCTCAAAGAAATCTCCTTCCGGATAGTAAGGGACGATATCAATGGTTGGAATTTTGGCGTACTTGTTGATGAATGTATGGTCATCGGTCACGAAACCGCCTTTTTTTTGTACAAAATGGCGCCCGAAACCTAAGGCATTGGCTGTTTTCCAGACTTTCTCATTGACATTGGGAGCTACTTCATGAGACAAACCTTCATAACGGAATTCTGCATTCTTACCCCCTACCATGTCCAGCAATATACCGAAGCGTGCATTATATCCTTGTACATGCGGATTACGTGCCCAATACTGTGAACCGAGTCCCCAGTATTCCTCTTTATGCGGGCCGTTGTAAGCCTGGTGTGTTCCATAATCTTCAGCATCTACAAAAACAATATCGATACCCATTTCCGGCAACTGTTTCTGCAAATGACGTGCTATTTCCAATAATACGCCTACACCGCTGGCACCGTCATTGGCACCTAAAATGGGTGTATAATGCTTTTTAGCGTCCGGGTCAGCGTCTGCCCACGGACGGCTGTCCCAATGCGAAAAAAGGACGATACGCTTTTTCGTTTCCGGTTTGTAGGAACCGATGATATTGCGGGCTTTTAATAATGTACCGGTATAGGCAGGTAAATCTACATATTGGTTAGTAACCTTTGCACCGAATTCAGTCAGTTTATCTGCCAGATAATTGCCACAATCCACGTGTGCCTTCGTATTGGGAACGCGTGGACCGAAGTCAACCTGTGCTTTTACATACTGATAAGCACTGTCTGCATTGAACTGTGGAACATTGACAGTGTTCTCGGCAGTTGCTTCCGTGTCGTCACTTGCCTTCTTGGTGTTGTTGCTGCATGCTATGAATGCAAGCAATGCCAGGCATAAAGGGATGAGAGTATAATTCCGTTTCATTTTTTATCTAAATTAAAACTTAGTTTCACTTCTTTTTTTCCGCTCTCTAGCGTTACTTCCGCTCCGTTTATCATGGGTAGGTTCATACTGACATGTCCTATCGGGAAATCAAAGCAGACGGGGTAATCGTACTCTTTCACGAGGTCGGCAATGGCACCGTATAACTCTTTCCCCAAAGACTTGTTTTCCTCGTATTCCGTAAACTGTCCGATAATAAGTCCGGAGAGTTTTTCTAATATACCGCCCAATTTCAGGTTGTAGATCATACGTTCTACTGCATGCGGACGTTCGCCTACATCTTCTATAAAAAGAATGGTTCCTTCGGCAGGAATATCGTAAGCTGTGCCGCGCAATCCATAAAATACGGACAAGTTGCCACCTCGCAAAATGCCGTTGGCAGTTCCTTTATGATTTAGTTTATGTCCCGGACAAATATAGTTGAAACCGTTCTCCAAGGTTTCTACAGATTCTGCTGTTTCCGGATTAAAATGTCCGAACAGGATATCCTTGAGTGCCAGCGTGCAGAAATCATCTTCGGGTTCTACCGTCAGATGGCGTGCCATCAGCGCATGGAGTGATGCGAAACCTTCTTTCTGGAGCGCATTATGTAATGCGGTAATGTCACTGAAGCCAATCAGCCATTTGGGATGTTCACGAAAGCGGGTAAAATCGAGTTTCCCTAACAGGTGCACTGCTCCGTATCCGCCACGGCTGCATAGAATAACTTTAGCCTTTTCATCATCCAGCGCATTCTGTAAATCTTCTACGCGCTGTTTGATGCTGCCTCCATACGTTCCGTGTGAGCTTCCGGCATGTTTAGCCATTGCCACTTCCAGCCCCCAGGATTTCAAACGCTTTTTGGCTCCTTTCAAAAAAGACTTGTCTATCTTGCTGGAAGGAGAAAGGATGATAATACGATCACCTTTTTGTACGTATGGCGGAAAAATAAGGCTGCTCATAATTCAATATTTTGCGTATGGGGACAAAAGTACATAAAATAACTCAAAACGAAATTTAGTTTACACCACAGATTACACAGATTAACACAGATTTATTCTAATCATGGTGAAAAGTAATAATTTGCGTTAATCTGTGTAATCTGTGGTGTAAACTATCAAAATGAAATAAGGCTTGTGAAATTTCCTGGAGTGTTATGCTGCATTTCTCGACATTTTTTCAGATATTTGCTAAAAATCTAACGTTATGGAACCTATTCGAAGTTTTGATCAACTAACCTCGCATTTGAAATCCTTGAATAAAAGGAAACGTATTGCGGTTGTTTGCGCTAATGACCCCAATACGGAATATGCCATTGCCCGCTCCCTGGAAGAAGGAATCGCTGAATTCCTGATGATCGGTGACTCTGCTGTTTTGGAAAAATATCCTACATTGAAGAAATATCCGCAATACGTCAAGACGGTGCATATAGAGGATTCCGATGAAGCAGCGCGTGAGGCTGTCCGCATTGTGCGCGAGGGTGGGGCTGATATACTGATGAAGGGTATCATCAATACCGATAACTTGCTGCGTGCCATCCTTGACAAGGAAAAAGGTTTGTTGCCCAAAGGTAAAATCTTGACTCACCTGGCTGTAATGCAGATTCCTACGTATGATAAGTTGCTGTTCTTCTCGGATGCCGCCGTAATTCCGCGGCCTACTTTGCAGCAGCGTATAGAGATGATCTGGTATGCCATCCATACTTGTCGCCACTTTGGTATTGAACAACCTCGCATTTCACTTATTCACTGTACGGAGAAGGTAAGTGCCAAGTTTCCCCATTCGTTAGATTATGTCAATATCGTGGAGCTGGCGGAAGCCGGAGAATTCGGAAATGTGATCATAGATGGTCCGTTGGACGTGAAGACTTCCTGCGAGAAGACGAGCGGTGACATCAAAGGTATTGCATCCCCTATCAATGGTGAGGCAGATGTCTTGATATTCCCCAACATCGAATCGGCCAATGCCTTTTATAAAGCTGTATCCCTGTTTGCTCATGCTGATATGGCAGGTCTGTTGCAAGGTCCTGTATGTCCGGTAGTATTGCCTTCGCGTAGTGATTCCGGGCTGTCTAAGTATTATAGTATTGCCATGGCATGCCTTACTTGTGCCTGTGATTAAAGTTGCAGGATGATAAAGTTGGTAATCCCCAATGTAAATTGTAAATCGTCAAATCGTAAATTATGAGAATTCTTGCTATCAACCCTGGTTCTACTTCAACAAAGATTGCAGTATACGAAGACACAACTCCGCTTTTGGTGCGTAACATTCGCCATTCGGTAGGAGAACTTTCCCATTTTCCTCGTGTTATCGACCAGTTTGAATTCCGCAAGAATTTGGTAATAGAAGCCTTGAAAGAGAATGGTATTCCTTTTGAATTTGATGCCATCGTAGGGCGTGGAGGATTACTGAAACCCATTCCGGGCGGAGTGTATGAGGTGAACGACGCCATGCTGGATGATATAGCCCATGCTATGAGAAGCCATGCGTGCAACTTAGGATGTCTTATTGCTTCAGAATTAGCTACTTTACTCCCTGGTTGTCGTGCCTTTATAGCCGATCCTGGTGTAGTGGATGAATTGGATGAGATAGCACGTATCACAGGTTCTCCGCTGATGCCCCGTATTACTATCTGGCATGCTTTGAACCAACGCGCCATTGCCCGTCGTTATGCTGCCGAGTTAACAGCCACTTCTCCCGAACATCCGGTACACTATGAAGACTTGAATCTGATTATCTGTCATTTGGGTGGTGGCATTTCTGTTGGGGCTCACCATTACGGGCGTGCCATTGATGTGAATAATGCTCTTGACGGTGAAGGTCCTTTCTCTCCCGAACGTGCGGGAACATTGCCTGCCGGGCAGTTGATTGATCTTTGTTATTCCCATCGTTTCAGAAAGGATGAACTGAAGAAACGTATTTCCGGCCATGCCGGTCTGGCAGCGCATCTTGGCACTACGGATATACCTGCCATCATAAAGTCTATTGAAGACGGAGATGAAAAAGCCGAATTGGTGCTGAATGCCATGATCTATCAGGTTGCCAAAAGTATCGGAGCTGCCGCTGTTGCGCTTTTCGGTAAAATAGATGCAATCTTGTTGACAGGCGGTATTGCCCATTCAGAGTATGTTATTTCCCGCTTGAAAGAGCGTGTATCTTTTCTTGCCCCAGTACATGTGTACCCTGGAGAAGATGAGTTGGAAGCGCTTGCTGTCAATGTTCTGGGAGCATTGCGCGGAGAGTTGCCGATACAAGTCTATAAGTGATGATTGGTGGGATATAAGCCCGACGGTTGTTTCATTCCATGAAAATTATGTTTATGCCAAATGGTAACTTCATTTACATACTGAGGTAAAGGTCGTTACATGCCGAGGTAAAGAGCGTTACAATATGGGGTAAAGGACGTTACATCCTGTGGTAAATGCTTTTACATCCTAGGGTAAATAGTAGGTAAATGTAATGCGTTGATAGAAAAAGGAGTAAAGTCCCCCAAATGACTTTACTCCTCCCAATCTTCTTTTCCTCGTAACTAATACGGAGAAAACACCACTAATCAAAATTCTATACCTTGGTCTTATTGGAATTTTCTTTTCTAAACTATATAGAACCCTCCTCTTCTTTTTTAGCCGAAGAGGAAGATTGCAGACGATTGATTCTTTTAGAATTTATTCTGTCCTACGGACCACCATAAATCTGTTCCGCCATTGTCTTGCCCACCTAAAGCATCAACCAATTGTTTGTATAATTCCGGTTGGTCAGTTTTCAGATTTGCAGGGAATGGAAGGCGACGCACCATTTTATCTGTATCTATGGTTCCGCCACTCTGGTTTGTTAATGTCTTGAACAATTTAGGATAACCTGTGCGACGTTGTTCAGCCCATGCTTCAGCTCCTTCAGGGAAGATGGCCAACCATTTCTGAGTGATGATACGTTCCAGTTTTTCTTCGTTAGAAGCACTTTCGTTCCATTTAGGAGTGATGGTGCTCATAGCTTTCATATCGTTCTTTTCAAAAAATACATCTTTATAATCTGTTGGTTTGGCATCGCTTGCCAGATAAGTGTCGACACCACTGGCGCCCCATTGCTCAAAGGAGAGACGTACACCTTTCTCGTAGCAATCTTTTACATTCTCGGTAGAGTATCCGCGTAAGGCGGCTTCTGCACGTAGAAGCCATACTTCTGCAGGTGTCATCAGTGGAGCTGGAAAGTCTGCCGTAATGGTGCAGCGTGAGTGGAATTTATAGTGGTTTACTTCTTTAGGAGTATTGAAGTTATATCCCTGTGGAATTCCCTTTTGCATACCTGTGTAGTTAAAGCGTTCTGCCGGACTGTTTTCTGCAAGTCCACCAACAGAAGGTGTGAAATACTTGTCGGTACGTGGATCATCATAACCTACCATGAAGGATTCTAAAGACGCATTCATATAAACTTCCCACCAGCTAAGGCCGATAGTACCCAATGGATTCTTATATCCGGTCTTAGTAGAAACTTCTACTATATCATTGTTTGTTTCCAATACTCCATATTTATTGGAGAGGGCTTTCTTGGCTTGTTCGGATGCCATTTGAGAATTTACGTTGGATACTCGGATAGCCAGACGTAAACGTAGGGAATTAGCCCATTTGGCATATTGCGAGTAGGTTGATTGGCTACGCATCAAGATGTCATAAGAAATCTTATCCTCTATTCCACTGGAGAGAGTTTGGTCTATTAAACTGATTGCATCATCTAAATCTGCAAACATTGCTTTATAAGCATTTTCCTGACTTACAGGCCCCGTTGCGCGATTCTCATATAGAATAGGACCATACTGATCTGTCAGACGATGCATGGTTGCTACTCTATATATCTTTATCAGAGCCATATATTGGGGAACTTCAATATCAAAATCTTCCGCTTTATTGAGTGCGGAAACTGTCTGGCTATACGAAGTGGACCAATTGCTACTATTCCAGCCGTCATTCATATTATATACAGAGTTCTCTCCGGCAAATTTAGATGCCATATCGTGAAAATATCCGGCAAACATATCAACACCTAAGTTCTGCATAGTTTGGAAAGTCCAGTCTGTGCCTTCTCCCCAGTTGTAGTTGAAATAGATGCCTTGTTGTATAGAATTGAAATACATGGTATATCCGGCATTATCCATGACCTGTTTGTCCGGATCATAAGAGCCGTCTTCGGAGTTTAAATTATCGAAATTACTTGTACAAGCGGTTATTAATAATCCGCCCATAATTAGTGTATGTATAAATTTGCTTTTCATATTACTTGCTTTTTAGATGATACGTTAGAATGTAAATTTCACATTAAAACCAATGCTGCGGGTAGTCGGCATACCGAAAACATCTACACCTTGCATATCGTTTCCTACTGACATCAGTGCGTCCGGATCGAATGGAGCATCCTTATAGAAGAAGAATAAGTTGCGTGCCACCAATGACAGGTTGATGTCTTTGAATACTTTTGTTTTCTCCATCCATTTTTCCGGGAGACTGTAGCTTACGGACAACTCGCGCAAACGTATATTGGTTCCTTTGTACATATAATATTCTGTACATCCGTTGATATCGCCAACTCTTGCATAGAAGCCTTGCACATTATTCTTTTTTTCCTCATTAGTGAATTTCTGCCCCTCGACTTCAACATAACCACGATCCATAGCGTCACCGGCAGCTTTACTGACTCCGTGGGCATCCAGTTGTCCTTGTGTGAATGACATTACGTCTCCACCTATGCGTGCGTCTATCAGAAAATTAACCGATACGCCATAAAAGCTGAATGTGTTGCTCCAGCCCAATGTGCATTTGGGTTGGCTGTTTCCTAAGTATTGCTGACGGTCTGTATTGAGCTCGGGGAGCCCCTCTGCGTCTAATACAATCTTTCCGCCTTCGTCGCGTTTGAACGAGTTGCCATAAAGGTCACCCAACGAACCACCTTCTTTGACAATCATACGATAGGCCATGTTGACACCCGAGCCATAAGCAAATACTTTATAGTTGTCTGCAAGCTTTTCTACCTTATTCTTATTAGTAGAGAAATTAACCTGTGTTCTCCAACGGAAGTTTTCATTTTGTACGGGTATGCCACCTACGGTTAATTCAATACCTTTATTGCTGATTTTACCAGCATTAATCATTTGGTTTTTATAGGCAGAACCCGGAAGCATTGGCACTAATAAAAATTGGTTTTTAGTTAATGTCTTATACCAAGTGAAGTCAATGTCAAAGCGATTGTGGAAAAACTTCATTTCGAAGCCGGCTTCGTAGGAAGTCGATATTTCCGGTTTTAGATTGCCGTCATTATAATCGGTTACCTGGTTAATGCTTCCGCCTATGGCGATACGCGGCTGTTGATTTGCTTTATATAGTGGCAAAGTGTTGCCGACTTGAGCTATAGAACCACGTATTTTGGCAAAATTAATCCATTCGGGCAATTCAAAAGAGTTGTGAGCTAACCATGATACACCAACTGACGGGTAGAAGAATCCGGAATCCATTTTAGACGTACCGTAAAGGGTGGAAGACCAGTCATTACGGGCTGTTAAATCCAGATAAAGTGCTTCATTCCAACCTAATTGGGCAGTTGCAAATACTGACTGCATTACTTGGCGAGCTTCATTCGTGACTGTCATATCAGTTGAAGAACCATATTTAATGTTAGTCAGAGTGAATACATTAGGGTAATATAAGCCTGCTGTATGAGAGTCGATCCGCAAACTGTTGGATTTCTGATAGTTGATAGAACCTCCCAATGCCGCGTTTAGACTGAATTTCCCCCAAGTTTTATTGAACATGGCCATCAGGTCACCGTAAGCCATAAAATCATCTCCGTTTGCATAAGCATAACGTCCATTGTCTGTTTGGTCAGCCCAGCTGCCGCCTGTCAGCGTTGTTGAGGTAGAAGCCCATGTTTTCTCTTCAGATTTGTCACTAATGTAATCTGCTGTACCACGGGTCTGCAGTTTCAGCCAATCGGTGACTTCCCAAGTAGCACTTAAAGAAGCGATGGCACGGGTACGAGTATCCTTCGTATTGATGCGATTGACCAACCAATAAGGGTTACCTTCCATTCCTTGTAAAGTTTCGGGATCTTTATACCAGTTTTGTTTGGGCATATTACGAGCCTCGTCAAGAATCTCTCCGCTTTTATAGTCTGCCATATCCAGGTCACGCGGGAATGTATAAAGTCCTACCAATGGATTCATGTACAATCCACCCGTAACAGGACGGTTGCGACCTACCTGACGCATTACATTTACATTTCCATCCAATGTCAGTTTGTCATTGAAGAACTTGCCGGTTTCGCGGAAGGTGAGGTTATGACGTTCCAGTTTGTTTTTTTCAATAATACCTTTAGCTGTTGTATTGGCATAAGAAAAATAGGTTTGCGCTTTTGCATTACCAGTTGATAAGGAAATAGAGTTGATGGCTGTAACACCGGTTCCAAAAAAATCGTCTACGTTGTCATGCTCTTTTAGGTCTGCCTTTTTCCATTTAGAATTGTACGAATTCTGGAATTCTGGTGTGGAAATAGCTTGGTCAAATGTAACATTTGCGGAATAAGTAATGCGGGTTGAACCTGCATTTCCTTTTTTGGTAGTAATCATGATAACACCATTTGCAGCTTGTGAGCCATAGAGGGCAGCTGCAGAAGCTCCTTTCAGCACAGAAATGGTCTGGATGTCGTCAGGGTTCAGATTGGATATACCGTCACCGGAATCTCGGTTGCCTGAGTCTGAATTACCACCCATGACTGAAGAAGTTGTTTCTTTGGCGGAGTTCATCATTGGTACACCGTCGATGACGTATAAAGGTTGATTATTGCCCCCTTCGAAAGCTGAGCGGATACCACGTATAGAAACTTTTGCCGAGCCTCCCAAGCCTGAAGCGCTCTTATTGATCGTTACGCCTGCAATCTTGCCTTCCAATGCATTAATCATATTGGCGTCTTTCACTCGGGTTAGGTCGTCACCACCGACTTGTTGCACGGAATAAGTCAGCGAGGAGGATTTTCTTTTTATACCCATAGCGGTTACTACAACCGTTTCCAGTGACAGAGCTTCTTCCTGCATCTGTACATTGAGAGTTTGCTGCCCGTTGAGAGCAATCGTTACAGGCTGGTATCCGATAAAGCTGATGACCAGCGTTGCATTGGTTGGGGTATTTAGTGTAAACTCACCGTCTATATTGGTAATGCAACCGTTTGTAGTTCCTTTTTCCACGACATTGGCGCCGATAATGGGCTCACCTTTCGTATCGGTAACAACACCTTTCACAGAGATATTCTCTTGTTGTACGGCAGTAATGATTTCACTTGCCTTTTCATTTTGTTTGGTCAGCACTATATTCTTGCCTTCCATTACATACCTGATGTCGGTACCATTAAAGATTTCGTCCAAAACTTCGGACACCGGTTGATTGTCTGCATCTACATTTACGGTGCGGCGCACGTCCACACTTTTCTTATTGTAGACAAACAAATACTCGGTCTGAGCCTCGATTTTATCGAGGATTTCGCTTACTCGTAACTCAGAACGAGGGATGTTAATTCTTGCGTTCTGAGAATGGCTACTATTACTGTACGCCTGGAACGTTACAAACAAGAGAAGGAATAGTGTGATCTTCATAGTTCGTAATATTTGCTTAAATACTAAACTTTTTGGGCAAAAAAGCCCATTCAAAGAAATTTTTCTCATATCTTTGTAATGTGTTAAGTTAATAAATTGATTAAGGTCGATTTTTGACTGTTTCGGATCGGAAAGTATGGGGGTACTTTCCGATCTTTTTTGTGGGGAATTGGCTGACTGTTTATTCTATTTCATAATGTCTTTCTGTTTAAAGGGTTAGCACTAAATTTTAAGGTTTTATCTTTGATATCAAATTATTTCTCGTAAATGAAAATCGAATCTTTTTCTTCGTTGATGCTGAATTCAAAAGGATGGTCTTTTGAAATGGTTCGAAGAATATGCTCTACACCATCCTGTTCGCGGAATTTTCCGGTACAACTGTCATAGTTCAGCAATTTAGGATCGGAAACGGTTATTTTTACATTATAATACTTTTCAAGTTTAGTAAGGATACAACTGAACGGTACATCGTCAAAGCAATACAATCCTTCTTTCCACCGCAGATATTCATAAGAAGGGAGTATTACCTTTTTGCATTTCCCGTCATAGTTGCCAAAGAATTCCTCTTTCTGTAAACGGGTGATGGCTTTATTGCTGTTGGCTGGATAAATATCCACGATGCCTTCTACAAGGGTGGTTTCAAACTCTTTGCTTCCTGCATAAGCGCAAACATTGAAACTGGTGCCTACCACTTTCACCTTATTCATCTCAGTGTGCACGTAGAAGGGGATATCTTTGTTTTTTGCCACTTCAAAGTAGGCTTCACCGTCCAGTTCCACGTTTCTTTCGCCACGACCGAAGTTGGAAGCATAAGTCAATGTGGACTGTGCATTCAGCCATACTCGCGTACCGTCGGCAAGTGTGATTTGTGCGCGTTGTCCGGCGGGGACGGTTACAGTTTGTGGCAGGGATGCCTGATTATATAGATAATCATTAGTCATGAAATAGCCGCATACGCCTACGATGATAACGGCAGCTATACGTATTCCCCATTTTAATATCGGAGTCAGATGGAATGTCTTTTTTCCGGCACTTTGTCTTTCAGAGAATAAAGCGACATCAAACATCATACGTTCTTTCAAGAAAGCTTCCCGATTTTCTTCCGAGGCTTCCACCCAGTCAAGGATGAGCTTTTCTTCTTCAATGGTGGCGATTCCTTTAAAATACTTATATAATAGTTCTTGGTTCATAAGGTACTTAATTTGTTTGTTGAATAAGGGTGCTTCTTTCTGCCCTTCTATAATTAATACAGGTGAACGTGGAACTACCCTAACGGAAAATGAAACTTTTTTTGTTTTTTCTTCAAAATGTGGTAGAAAAGGAGAATTTGTCAGGAAGTGATGTGCAGAAAATAGGCTGAATGAGATTTTTGATTTTGGTCAGGAACTCTTCTGAATCGTAGCCGGTTCGTTCCTTCTTCGCTTCTATACGAGGATGAAAATAGCGAAGCAGGTACGAGGAGAGTACGAAGCAGCTACGAACCGGATACAGGGCAGGTGGCTTTGTTCTGTTTTTCGGGTACTCCAAACGTAGGCGCACAGAATATCCGTTTGATGCACCGGAAGCACATCAGAACTTTATGGTATGTAACAGGGGATTAATCAGTTGTCCGTATCAACTTGCCGGATTGGGAATTATGGATACAATGTAACATTCATCCGTAGCTTCGGATTTAAATAGATTGTAAGCAATGCCTATGGCTTCCTCCGGAGAGCTTGCTTCAATATTCTTGTTGACATTCAGGGTTTCAAAAACTTGTTCTCCCTCGATAAGCACGTAGTATATTATTACAATATATCTCATAACTACCATGTTTAATAGCCAGCAATATTACTGATTTTACAAACATATGTCTTTTATTTATATTATCAAAGAGAAATAGGAGGGTTTTATCAAAGCAGGATGGAGGCGAGATAATCTTTCAGTTCTACACGCAGGATACGCAGAGCTTTGGTGATATGAAATTCTACTGTTTTTAGAGAGACATTCAGTTGTTCGGCTATTTTTTTGTTTGGCAGATTACTGTAACGGCTGAGCATGAATATTTCGCGGCTTTGTGATGGCATCTTTTTCAAAGCCTTATTTACGATATGCTGTATCTCTGTACTGAAAATTTTGTTGGGTTCACAATCTTTCAACGTGGCGATACGCAGATCTAACTCGCGCTGACGGTGCGAATTTAAGTCTTCCTCAATACGCAGGCGGGTTTGTTCGCGTTCCAGGTAATTGAGTGCTTTATTCTTGACAATGGTAAGGAGCAATGCGTGCAGACCTCTATCTTCTTCCCAGCGGTCGCGGCATTCCCACAGAGAAATCATGGATTCCATAAGAATATCTTCTGCTTCTTCCCAGCTTCTGGTGTAGGAATAGGCAAAGGCAAGAAACTTCTCCTGATTCTCCCGAAAGAAACGGGAAAATACATCCATAGTATGTAGGTTTCCGGCTAAAGGCATTTTTTTGATATTCTCTCTTTTATTTAAGGTTTGTTGGGTAAAGTAACATAATCTTTTTGGAATACGCAAAAGTATGAAAAGGTTTTTCAGGTTTTTCTCTTCCTTTTCTTACAAAAAGAAAGCCCGGCGGATTTCCGTCGGGCTTTATATGCTGAAGAATAAGGTGTTTCTTATCTCTTTTCAGGTCTTTCTTGTCTTTCTGGTCTCGGAAGCAATACTTTGCGGGAAAGTTTAAACTTACCGGTCTTCGGATCAATATCAAGTAACTTCACTTCGATTTCATCACCTTCTTTGATACCGGCCTCTTCTACTGTTTCCAGACGTTTCCAGTCGATTTCAGAGATGTGCAGCAAACCGTCTTTACCCGGCAGGAATTCGACGAAAGCACCGTAGGGCATTACAGAACGTACTTTACCTTTGTATACTTCGCCAACTTCCGGTACGGCAACGATGCCTTTGATCAGGCGCATAGCGTCATCAATGCTCTTCTTGTTGGTTCCGGAGATTTCGATTCTTCCGATGTTGTCTACTTCTTCGATAGTGATGGTAGCACCTGTTTCTTCCTGCATACCTTGGATAATCTTACCACCAGGACCGATTACTGCACCGATGAATTCTTTAGGAATAGTCATCGTTTCAATACGCGGAGCATGAGGTTTCAGTTCTTCACGCGGCTCCTGGATCGTTTCCAGAATCTTGCCGAGGATGTGCATACGTCCTTCTTTAGCTTGGTTCAAAGCGCGTTCCAGAATGTCGAATGACAGACCGTCTACTTTGATATCCATCTGAGTAGCGGTGATACCGTTCTTGGTTCCTGTTACTTTGAAGTCCATGTCGCCCAGGTGGTCTTCATCACCAAGGATGTCGGATAACACAGCATATTTGTCCTCGCCAGGATTCTTGATCAATCCCATGGCGATACCTGATACCGGTTGTTTGATCTTCACACCTGCATCCATCAATGCCAGTGTTCCGGCACATACAGTAGCCATAGAAGAAGAACCGTTAGATTCAAGAATATCGGATACTACGCGTACTACATACGGATAGTCAGCAGGAATTTGTCCTTTCAGTGCACGCCATGCCAGATGACCATGACCGATTTCACGACGGCCTACGCCACGTTGTGCTTTGGCTTCTCCGGTAGAGAACGGAGGGAAGTTATAGTGCAATAGGAAACGTTCCTTGCCATGTTCCAGTACATCGTCGATGATCTTCTCATCCAACTTGGTACCCAGGGTAACAGTAGACAGGGATTGAGTTTCACCACGGGTGAAGATTGCAGAACCGTGAGGGCCCGGCAGATAGCTGATTTCGCTCCAGATAGGGCGGATCTCGTCAGTCTTACGTCCGTCAAGGCGTTTGCCTTCGTCCAGGATACTGCGGCGCATAGCCTCTTTTTCCACATCGTGGTAGTAGCGGTCGATCAGTGCTGCTTTTTCTTCCAGCTCTTCTTCGCTGAATTGTGCTTTGAACTCTTCGCGGATAGCATCGAATGCATCCATGCGTTCGTGCTTATTCTTGTTACCGGAAGCTGCGATGGCATAAGCTTTTGCATAGCATGCTTCGTGAACGGCTTTACGCAGTTCTTCATCGTTTACTTCGTGGCAATATTCGCGTTTTACAGTAGAACCAACAGCCTCTGCCAGTTCTTTCTGAGCCTGACATTGTACTTTGATTGCTTCGTGGGCTGCTTTCATGGCGTTCAGCAAGTCAAGTTCGGAGACTTCGTTCATTTCACCTTCTACCATCATGATGTTTTCGTAAGTAGCGCCTACCATGAGGTCCATGTCAGCTTTTTCCAGTTGATCGAAAGTTGGGTTGATAACGAACTGTCCGTCGATGCGTGCTACGCGTACTTCGGAAATCGGTCCGTTGAAAGGAATATCTGAAACAGCGAGGGCAGCAGAAGCTGCAAGTCCTGCCAAGGCATCAGGCATATCAACGCCGTCGGCAGAATAGAGGATGATGTTTACATATACCTCTGCGTGATAATTATCGGGGAATAAGGGGCGGAGAGCACGGTCAACAAGGCGGCAGGTCAGGATCTCATAATCCGAAGCGCGTCCTTCACGCTTGGTGAAACCGCCGGGAAAACGTCCGAATGCGGAGAATTTTTCTTTGTACTCTACCTGTAACGGCATGAAATCTGTTCCGGGAACTGCGTCCTTAGCGGCACAAACAGTAGCAAGAAGCATGGTGTTACCCATACGAAGCATTACAGAACCGTCTGCCTGTTTTGCCAGCTTTCCCGTTTCGAGTGTGATGGTTCTGCCATCAGGAAGCTCGATCGTCTTAACAATTGGGTTAATCATAAAAAATGTTTTATCTATATTTTCTTTCAAAATTCGTGCAAAGATACATATTAATTCATGTAATCAGGTGGGAATGAGATAAAAAAGTTTATAATTGACTATTTTTTTAGGTTTCCATGTGGAAGAAGCAATGAAAATGCTTTGACTAAACTTGAAAAGAACTATATTTGCACGTTCTTTCTAATAGAAATTAAGAAGCTAAATATGAAAAAGATCTGTTTTGTTGCACTTGCCGCTTTGGCTTTAAGTGCATGTAATTCTGAACCGAAATTCAAAGTTGAAGGTGAAGTTTCAGGTGCTGACGGCAAGATGCTGTACCTGGAGGCTGCTGCTTTGGAGGGTATTGTACCCTTGGATTCTGTAAAGTTGAAGGGTGACGGTTCTTTCAGTTTCAAACAAATACGTCCTGTATCTCCGGAATTCTACCGCCTTCGTGTGGACGACAAGGTTATCAATTTTTCTGTGGATTCTACGGAAACTATCGGGCTGAAGGCGCCGTATACTGATTTTGCTACGGCTTATACGGTAGAAGGTTCGGCAAACAGCACCAAGATAAAGGAATTGACGTTGAAGCAAGTGCAGTTGCAGAATGAGGTGAATGAGTTGGTGAAGAAAATGCAGGCTCATCAGATAGGTGCCGATGTTTTTGAAGAAAAATTGGCTACCTTGATGAAAGATTATAAGGATGAGGTGAAAACTAAATATATTTTTGCAGCTCCCAATACTGCTGCCGCTTATTTTGCTCTGTTCCAGAAACTGAATAATTACCTTATCTTCGATCCCTTGAATAGCAAGGATGATATAAAGTGCTTTGCAGCCGTTGCTACCAGCCTGAATAATTATTATCCGCATGCAGATCGTTCCAAGAATCTCTATAATATTGTGATTAAGGGAATGAAGAATACCCGTGCACCGCAACAGAAAGTTCTGGAGTTGCCGGAAGAAGCTATTTCCGAAACCGGTATCATTGATATCAGCCTTCGTGATATGAAAGGCAATACTCATAAGTTGAGTGAACTGAAGGGTAAAGTGGTGCTGCTGGACTTTACTATTTACCAAAGTGCAGCTTCTGCTCCCCATAATTTCTTGCTGAATGACCTTTATACTAAATATAAAGATCAGGGGCTGGTGATTTATCAGGTTTCACTGGATGCTGACGAGCATTTCTGGAAAACAACGGCTGATAATCTGCCTTGGATCTCAGTAAGAGATGCAAATGGAATTTACTCAAATGTGGCCGCTATGTACAATGTTAAGGAGGTTCCTTCTCTGTTCCTGATTAACCGGAATAGTGAGTTGAGCGCCCGCGGAGAGACCATAAAGGATCTGGATGCTGCGGTGAAGGCACTGTTGTAACTTGTTATAAATTAGAAGTTTTTATTTAAATATGTTACATAGCAGCAATTTTTGCTTGACACGCATTAATTAAAAGGCTATCTTTGCAAAAGAAAAATCGGAAGAGGGTTCCAGCATGCTGACCATGTTGGAATTCTTTTTTGTTATATAATACCATTTAGAAACTAAAAAGGAGGAAAAAAGTATGGCTTATATGTCAGAAGAAGGCTACAAAAAATTGATGGCCGAACTGAAAGAATTGGAGACGGTAGAACGTCCTAAGATTTCGGCTGCTATTGCCGAAGCACGTGATAAAGGTGACCTGTCGGAGAATGCAGAGTATGATGCTGCCAAAGAGGCTCAGGGCATGCTTGAGATGAAAATCAATAAATTGAAGACGATTATAGCAGATGCCAAGATTATTGATGAGTCTAAGCTGAAAACAGACTCCGTGCAGATATTGAACAAGGTAGAGCTGAAGAACGTGAAGAACGGCATGAAGATGACCTACACTATCGTTTCGGAAAGCGAAGCCAACCTGAAAGAAGGTAAGATTTCTGTTAACACTCCCATTGCACAAGGCTTACTTGGCAAGAAGGTAGGTGAGGTAGCCGAGATCAAAGTACCGCAGGGTATGGTTAACCTTGAAGTAATGAACATATCATTTTAATGTAAAGGCAGGTCCGCATGCGGGCTTGCCTTAATTTATATATCATACAAAGCTATGGCAACAATATTCAGTAGAATTATCGCAGGTGAAATACCGAGCTATAAGGTGGCAGAGGATGATAAATTCTTTGCGTTTCTGGACATCAATCCGTTGGTGAAAGGTCATACGTTGGTCGTTCCCAAGCAGGAAGTGGATTATATCTTCGATTTGAGTGACGAAGATTTGGCAGCAATGCATGTTTTCGCCAAGAAAGTGGCATGTGCCATCGAGAAAGCTTTTCCTTGTAAGAAAGTAGGTGAAGCGGTGATTGGCTTAGAAGTACCTCATGCGCATATACATCTCATTCCTATCCAGAAAGAATCGGATATGCTGTTCTCTAATCCGAAACTGAAGCTTTCTGATGAAGAATTTAAAGCAATTGCCGAAGCGATTCGTACAGCACTCTAAAAATAAAACTCCTTCCTTTTGATAATAAGAACGGGGACTGAATTTACTTCACTCCCCGTTTTCCTTTATTCTGGTTTGAAAGTCTGTGCTTTCAATTCTCATTTTTCGGTTAAATATAATCTTCACCCAACTTTATCTGTGCGTCATTTACGTATTTACGGATAGAGTGTTCCTCATCCTTCTTACAAATCAGCAAGACATTGTCTGATTCAGCGATGAGATATCCTTCCAGTCCATCGATAACGGCGAGTTTATTTTGTGGGAGTACCACGATGTTGTCTTTACTGTTGTACATTAAAGACTCACACTTCAAGGTGACATTCCCCTCTTTATCCTTTGGGGACAAGTCATATAATGAACCCCATGTTCCTAAATCGGACCAACCGAAATCTCCTAATGAAACATATACATTGTCTGCTTTTTCCATGATACCGAAGTCGACGGATACATTGGGGCATGCAGGGAAATTTTCATCGATGAATGCTTTTTCGGCAGGAGTACCGTATACGTCTTTACCGGGAATCAGCTTGCTTGCCAATTCAGGAAGCAGTGCTTCCACAGCCTTGATGACAGAGTTTACATTCCACATGAAGAGGCCGGAGTTCCAATAAAATTCTCCGCTTTCTACGAAAACTTTGGCTAATTCCAGTTCCGGTTTTTCGGTGAAGGTCTTCACTTTGTAGAAATTGCCTCCTGCTTGTTCGGCTATCTGAATATAGCCATAACCTGTTTCGGGACGGTTCGGCTTGATACCGAGAGTCAGCAACTTTTCTGATTGAGATACGAACGTCAAGCCTTTTTCGATGGCATCAAGGAACTCTCCTTCCTTCAGAATCAAATGATCGGAGGGAGCTACTACGATATTAGCATTCGGGTTTAATGCACGGATGTGATAAGCTGCCCATGCGATACACGGAGCAGTATTTCTGCGTGTAGGCTCCAGTAAAATTTGTTCAGGATTCAGTTCTGGCAGTTGTTCCTTTACAAGATCGGCGTATAGATCGTTTGTAACGATAAGTATGTTCTCTGTGGGAATAACTTTATTGAAGCGGTCGAAGGTTTGTTGCAGTAGTGACCTGCCTGTGCCAAAGAAGTCCAGAAACTGTTTAGGGAGCGTTTTTCGACTAAACGGCCAGAAGCGACTGCCGATACCTCCACCCATGATAACACAGAAATTATCCTTATTTGTTGTCATATCGTTTGTTTTAAAAGTTTCTGCTAAAGTACACTATATTTTGGAAACACGGAATGTTTGTAGAATGTTTTATGACTTTTTTCTCCTTTTTTTAGGAAAAGTATTGCAGGTTTAGAAAAAAGCCGTATCTTTGCACCGCAATTGAGAAATCAAGCATGCCCAGATGGCGGAATCGGTAGACGCGCTGGTCTCAAACACCAGTGGATTCACTTCCATCCCGGTTCGACCCCGGGTCTGGGTACTGAAGCGGAGAAAGTTGAAAAACTCTCTCCGCTTTTCTTTTCTACCTGAGTTCAAGTTATAAATGCGACACTTTTTCTATTTCATCAGCATCATAATCTTATTTTATATTACAAATTGTGTTTAATGCGGATGTAAACGACAAAAAGATGAACATAATATGCAAATTTACTATTGGATATTTCTTGGACATTTATTTTTTCCTAACTTTGCAAAGGATAGTTGAGAAGCTTTTGCCATTTTATATTTTAATACTTACCCAATATGCCAAATCAGAATACATTTCTGTATCCCCCTTTGACATTTCGAATACTTACGGTTGCTATTTTCGCTTGTTTATTTCTGGCGCCCAAGACGATGGCTGACACAAAAGCTCAAGAGTATATTGTTCTTATCAGTTTTTCCACTTTTCGTGAGAAATGGACTTATGATCTACTTGAAACTGTAGAAAAGGCATTCAGTGAAGAAAATTCGATGAGGGTATATTCGGAGACTCTCACAATATGGCATTTCAATAATCAGCAGGAAATAGATCAGAAGGTTGATTATCTGAAAAATAAATATTCTGTTCCTCCTCAGGCCGTCATATTTGTAGGGGATCCGAGATGGTACATTTGCAAACCACTTTTTGACAGTATTTGGAAAGGGGTACCTGCAATTATTTGCCACTCGGTGCTGCATACGCCAGTTGATATAAATAAGTACTACAATGGCGAATATATATCTGAAGATCAGATTATCACTACGGCGGAAATGCTGGAACGGTATAATGTGACTGCCATAAATATTCCTGTTGGTATTAAAGAAACCATAGAATTGATGAAGGAGATTACTCCTGGAATGAAAAAGGCTGTTTTGTTATCGGATGACAGATTTATCTGTTCTCTAATTCGGAAAAAAGCTGAAGAGATACATCAGCAGTACTTTTCTGATTTGGATATGGAGTTTATTACTTATCCTCAGACAAATACAGAAACGATGCTTCACAAGATTAGCGAATCTGCTAGAGAAACAGGCATTATTTACTGTTCATGGGTGAATGTAGCCAGTCAGAATTTGTCTGAGAAATATTATCCTGATGAGAGAATGCATTCTTATATTTCCGGTATAGTTAAAAAGCCGGTATTCTCGTTGTCTGACCAGTTCACAAGGGTTCATGCTTTATTTGCCGGTGGACATTATATAGGCAGTTCCGATGTGGAAAGTACCGTTATCGGTGAAATTAGAAGTGCACTGAAAAAGGATGGCATATACAGGGCGAAAACGGTTGTTGCCGGTATGCCTAATACCTATCTTAATTATCAGACATTGCTTGATAAGGGAGTTTCATTAGATAACTTTCCTAAAAATGCAGTTTATCGTGATGTCCCGCCTGGTTTTATCCAGAAGAATATTATTTATGTTGTGATTGTATTGGGGACTGCCATTGTCCTGCTGCTATTTTACTTTATGCACAAGCGTATTAAGAAAGTGAGAGAAGCGGAGTGGCAAGAGCATCTGCATTTGCTTGAAAATATTCTTGATAACCTTCCTATTGCAGCCAAAGTGAAAGATGTCGATAATGATATGCGTTATACTTTTATAAATAAAAAGGCTGAAGAGCTCTTTGAATATCCGGCTAAGGAGGCGATTGGAAGAACTGATTTCGATATAATGCCTGAGGCTGCAACGATGATCAGGAAAGAAGATAAAGAATTGGTAAGAACGGGAATTGCGCAATTTGGTACCAGGCGTTTCTTTACGAATAAGAACGAGGAACGGTTTACTTTCCAAAATAATAATATAGTTTCATTCGCCGACGGGCGCAAGTGGATTCTTTATACGGCTTGGGATATTACAGATCAGAAGATTCTGGAACGTAAATTGCGTCTGGCTAAGGAAGAAGCAGAAGAATCCAATCGTATAAAATCAGCTTTCCTGGCTAATATGAGCCATGAAATACGTACTCCGCTCAATGCGATAGTTGGTTTTTCGAGTATACTGGCCGAAGATGTATCGGAAGAAGAACGGATAGAATACCTCAGTATCATTAGTAAGAATAATGATATATTGTTGCAACTGATCAATGACATCCTGGATTTATCAAAGATAGAAGCCGGTACATTGGAATATGTCTATGCAAATATAGACGTAAATAAGATGTTATCTGAAATAGAGCAGGCTGCCAGAATGAGGCAACCGAATGCGAATGTCGCTATGTGTGCAGTGACGCCTATGCCGGTTCTTCTTTTATACACTGACCAGCGCAGAATTACCCAGGTGCTGAATAATTTCATCAGTAATGCCATGAAGTTTACGAACGCTGGGAATATCACATTCGGATATGAAGAACCGAAAGATGGTTATATACGCTTCTTTGTGACAGATACCGGTACCGGTATCCCTCCTGAAAAGGTGGCGGATATATTCAACCGTTTTGTAAAACTCGATTCTTTCAAACAAGGGACCGGACTTGGACTGGCTATTTCACAGAATATCGTGAAGGAACTCAAAGGTGAGATTGGAGTGCTGTCTGAGTTGGGTAAAGGTTCTACTTTCTGGTTTACGCTGCCTTATGAAAAGATGGGTGCACACCGTTCCATCCTTCCATAAAGTGATTTCTAATCATTTTATAATCTCGTATAAGTTTATTATAATCCGTTCCGGAAGCCTTAATTTTTAAGGAGTTGTACTTTTGCCTCAAAATTGATAAAACAAGGATGAGGCAGATTACATTTATCATTGCTATAATGCCAGGAAAGAATACTAAAAAATGTATCTTTGTGTCGGTCAAGAAAGCTATGTAGCATATTTAATTATAGATATTATGAAAAAGAAAAACACTCTTTTACTTTTTTTATGCTTGTTCAGTCTGTGGGCAGTGGCACAAGAAAAGAAACCTGTAAAGATTGCCTGTGTTGGAAACAGTATCACTTATGGCTCAGGAATTAAAAATCAGTTTCAGAATAGTTATCCGGGGTTGCTTTCCCAGTTTTTGGGTGAAGGGTACGATGTCCGCAATTTCGGAATTAGTGCCCGTGTATTGTTGAATAAAGGGGATCATCCTTATATGCACGAACAGAAGTTTCGTGATCTTTTGGCATTTCAGCCGGATATCGTTACCATTAAATTGGGAACGAATGACAGCAAACCCTGGAATTGGCGTTATGGAAAAGATTTTAAGAAGGATTTGACGGAAATGCTGGATATTCTTCAGGAATTGCCTTCCAAACCTAAGATATATCTTTGTTTGCCTGTTCCTGCCGTAAAACGGAATTTTGGTATTAACGATAGCGTAATTACAAACGGTATTATTCCTGTAATACGCAGTGTAGCGAAGAAACGTCATCTGCCCGTTGTGGATCTTTATGCGCTGCTGAAGCCATATCCTGATTACTATACAGATGGTATCCATCCCAATGAACAGGGAGCTGCATTGATTGCCGGTGAACTTTATCGTACACTGACCGGTAATGAGGCGCCTGCAATTGTCACCGATCAACCTTTCCCCGGTAAGAAGTCGCAATGGGAAGGGTTCGATCGTTATGATTTTATTTGTAATGCACGCCGCGCTATCGTTGTTGCTCCCCGCAAGGTAGCGGAAGGGCGTCCCTGGATATGGCGTCCTGCATTTTTCGGAGCTTTCCCTTCGGTAGATAAGGCTTTGTTGGAAAAAGGTTTCCATGTGGCGTATTATGATTTGACTCATCTTTATGGAAGTCCGCGTGCGCAACGTCTGGGCAGTGATTTCTATGAAGTCATGCGCAGGTATTATCGTCTTTCTCCCAAAGTGACGTTAGAAGGCTTCAGCCGTGGCGGATTATTCGCATTTAACTGGGCGGCAAATAATTCTGATAAAGTGGCCTGTATCTATGTAGACGCTCCTGTATGCGATATGCTCTATTTTTCCGGGAACTGGGAACGTGATTTCTGGAAAGGCTTCCTTGCAGAATGGGGATTGACTGAAGAAAATGCCAAAGACTTCAAAGGAAATCCGATTGATAACCTGGCTCCATTAGCGGCTGCCGGTATTCCAGTGATGGGCGTTTGTGGTGATAGTGACAAGATTGTGCCGTATGAAAAGCACATGAAGATTGCTGCTGAACGTTATCATGCTTTGGGAGGTAATGTCGAAATCATATTGAAACCCGGTTGCGATCATCATCCCCATAGCTTGGATAATGCTGAACCGGTTGTTGATTTTATAGTCCGTAACCAACCGGATTATCAGAAGAAACAAGTGATCCATCAACGTGGTAGCCTTACTAACTCTTATCTGAAGTTTGCGAAAGAGAAAAAAGGTTGTGTCGCTTTTCTGGGTGGTTCCATTACCGAAATGCGTGGTTGGCGGAATATGATACAGGAAGATTTGAAACAGCGTTTCCCGGAAACTGAATTTACGTTCATTGATGCCGGAATACCTTCTACCGGAAGCACTCCTCATGCTTTCCGTTTTGAAAATGATGTGTTGCAGAAAGGAATGCCTGATTTATTATTTGTTGAGGCAGCGGTAAATGATGATACAAATGGATTCGATTATATCCGGCAGACGCGCGGTATGGAGGGCATTATTCGTCATGCCCGTACTGTCAGTCCGGAAATGGATATTGTCATGCTTCACTTTATTTACGATCCATTCATACCTTTGTTGGACAAGGGTATACACCCCCAGGTTATTATGAATCATGAAAGTGTAGCCAATTATTATTATGTTTCCTCTATCAATCTGGCGGAAGAAGTGGCGCAGCGTATGCGCGATGGTGAGTTTGATTGGAAAGAATTTGGTGGCACACATCCTGCTTGGAATGGTCATACATATTATGCTGCCGCTATTAACCATCTCTTCGACCTTGAATGGAGTGGTGACGTGGTAAAGAAAACCGTCCGGGCACATGAGGTGCCGGAAAAACCGATAGATTCCTATTCTTATGATAAAGGTGTATTTGCGGATATCCGTTCCGCCAAGCAACTGAATGGTTGGAAAGTGGTGGATGACTGGACGCCTACAGTGAAAGGGAATACCCGTAAAGGTTTCGTACATGTTCCTATGTTGGTGGCTGACCGTGCCGGAGCCAGTCTTTCATTCTCTTTTGAGGGACGCGCTGTAGGTATCTTCTGCGCAGCCGGTCCGCAAGCCTGTGTGCTAGAATACAGTGTGGATGGCGCTCCGTTCAAGAAGCTGGATACATTTACTGATTGGAGTCGGAACCTATACATTCCGTGGGTGTATATGCTGGAAACAGAACTGGCTTCCGGTCGGCATACCTTGCGTTTGCGTATAGCCAAAGGTGAGAGAACCGGGTGTCAGATACGTAATTTCGTGGTGAATCAGTAAGTCTTTATCCCCTTCACAGTACCTCTGTGAGGGGGATAAAAACAAATTGTACCTTTATTAGTAACATTTCAGGAGCGAGGATTAACCAATCTGTCTCCTCTTCATAACATTCTTTTCAAAGTCTTTCAACTTCATTCCATACATTTGTCGTGGTTTCTTTTGTAAACGAAAAAGAACACAATAAAATCTTTGATATTAACCATTAAACAATGTACAATGAGAAAGACATTCTTTGAAAAGTGCATAAATTTGCATTTATGCCGTGTTGCATTGGTACTGCTACTTCTGGTACCTGCAATCAGTAGTCTTCAGGCTATCCCTTCTCAAAGCAAAACCATTTCGGGAGTTGTGACATCTGCCACGGACAATGAGCCGTTGATTGGTGTCAGCGTCCAGGTGAAAGAGACTTCCACCGGTGGAATAACCGATATGGACGGTAAATATTCCGTAACAGCCCAAACCGGGCAAACGCTGGTATTCTCTTATATCGGCTACAAATCTCAGGAATTTAAAGTAGGTGATTCTTCGGTTATCAATGTTTCATTAAAAGAAGATACCGAAATGCTGGATGAAGTAGTCGTGGTAGGTTACGGCGTTCAGAAGAAGAAGCTGGTAACCGGTGCTACGGTTCAGGTGAAGGGTGAAAACATTGCTAAACTGAACACGACGAACCCTCTCTCTGCTTTGCAGGGACAAACACCCGGTGTGAACATCGTCTCTACTTCCGGACAGCCGGGTGCCAGCATGAGTGTAACCATTCGTGGATTGGGTACGGTGGGTAATTCTCAGCCTCTCTATCTTATCGATGGTGTGGGTGGCGACATTTCTACTTTGAATCCTGCTGATATTGAAAGTATCGATGTATTGAAAGATGCGGCTTCGGCTGCTATTTATGGTGCTCAGGCTGCCAATGGTGTAGTGTTGGTTACTACTAAAAGTGGTAAGGAAGGTACTTGCAGAATCAGCTATGATGGTTTTGCCGGTTGGCAGACGATAGGTCGCAAATACAGTATGCTCAATGCATCAGAGTATATGAGTATTATGGATGAAGCCCGTCTCAATTCAGGCATGTCGCCGGTGGATTGGGCTTCGCTTAGCTCCATACATGATGCCAGGGGGAATATATATGATACTGACTGGATTGACCAGGCCATTGAAGATGGCGGATTAACTACCAGCCATAACCTCTCGTTCACAGGTGGCTCCAAAACTTCTACTTATGCTATTTCAGGTGGTTACACTGGTCAGGATGGTCTGATTGGTGGCTCAGATGTTTCTTATTATAAAAGGTATAACTTCCGCGTCAACTCTGAACATAAGATGTGGAACGGACTGGTGACTGTGGGCGAACATGTGGGTTTTGTCTGGAAAGACACACGAGGCATGGGTACGGGAAACATCTGGAATAACAACCTGCGCAGTGCTTTCTCCGCATCTCCTATTATTCCCGTTTATGATGCTGATGGCAACTATAATTCTACGGTAAACTCCGATTGGAATGTAAACGATGGTAATCCTTATGGAAACATGATGGTGAATCGCTATAACAACAGTAAGAATGGCTCGCTCGATGCCAACGTATATGTGCAGATTGAACCTATCAAAAACTTGAGATTTAAAACGGTCTACGGTATCAGCTACGGCGCTTCCGAATACCGTGCCTATACACCGAAGTATCAGTTTACCCCGCAAACGGCCAACACCGTGAGCAAAGTGAATCAAAGTCATGGTCACGGTCTGTCGATGGTGTGGACCAATACTCTCTCTTACGATTTCAATATTGCTACTGAACATCATATCAATGCCTTGATAGGTAGTGAATTGTCTACCTATGATGGTAGTAATACCGAAGGCTCCAATACTGGCCTTATCCCCGGATTCGATGATTGGGATCATGCTTATCTGGTAAATACCAACGGCACGGAAAATAAGACAGTGAAAGGTTCTCCTTACGATTCTACCCGTGGTATGTCATATTTCGCTCGTTTGGGTTGGACATGGAAAGAACGTTATATGGTGAATGCCACCATGCGTGCCGATGGCTCATCGAAGTTTGCCAAAGGTAACCGCTGGGGATATTTTCCTTCAGTATCTGCCGGATGGACTATCTCCGAAGAGAAGTTCATGGAATCGGTGAAATCCTGGTTCGATTTCTTAAAGATACGTGTCAGCTGGGGACAGGTGGGCAATGCCAATATCAACTGCTATCAATATCTTGCTCCTGTGTCCACCACGAATACCAATTATAACTTTGGTTCCGGTGGAGGTCAGGATGCCTGGGTTACGGGGTCTTATACCAGCCGTCTGGCCAATGAAAAAGTGAAATGGGAGACCTCTGAACAATATAATGTGGGTATCGATGCCCGTTTCCTGAATGGGCGTCTCGCACTTACTGCCGACGGTTATATCAAGAATACCAAGGACTGGTTGGTACAAGCTCCCGTATTGGCAACGGCAGGTACCAGTGGCCCTATTATCAACGGTGGTGATGTGAAAAACCAAGGTGTCGAACTAGGACTCTCCTGGAATGACCAAATAGGGAAGGATTTCACTTATAGCGTAGGTGCCAACTTAGCATACAACCACAACGAAGTGGGAAGTATCCCTACCGAAGATGGTATTATTCATGGTGCTACCAATCAAATTTACAGTAATGCGGAAGAGTTCTACCGTGCTGAGAACGGTCATGCCATAGGTTACTTCTGGGGTTTCAAAACAGCCGGCATTTTCCAGAACAAACAGGAGATTAATGATTGGATTGCGGCCGGAAACGGTGTGTACCAAAGCGGTGTACAACCCGGTGATGTGAAGTATGTAGATGTGAATCATGATGGTGTCATCGATGCCAAGGATAAAGTAGACTTGGGTAACGGACTTCCTAAATACACATTCGGTTTTAATATAAACTTGGGCTATAAAGGTTTCGATCTTAGTCTGAACGCTACCGGTGCCGCCGGTTTCCAGATAGCTCAATCTTATCGTGATCCCAGCTCCTCACAGTCTAATTACGGTCGTCAGATACTGAATCGCTGGACGGGTGAAGGTACCAGTAATCGGATTCCTCGTGTAACCTATGGTGATGTAGGTAACTGGCAATTCTCAGATCTCTATTTGCAGGATGGTGACTACATCCGTTTGCAGAATATTACTCTGGGTTATGACTTCAAACGTCTCATCTCCTGGAAGGGGCTGTCTAAATTGCGCCTCTATGTGCAGGCTCAGAATCTCTTCACACTGACTAAGTATGATGGTATGGACCCTGAAATCGGTTCATACAACGGTACAGACGGTAACAAGCAGAACTCAGACGGTACGACCAACCAGACATGGGTGTCGGGAGTAGATATGGGTTACTATCCACACCCCCGTACCTTCATTGTAGGTATTAATCTTGCGTTTTAAATCATGAAAAAGAAAAGTAATATGAATACAAAACATATATTATTAACGAGCGCGCTCGTTGTGTCAGCTTTAGCTTTCACGTCGTGTGAAGACTTCTTTGACACTTCATCAAAAAAGGATTTGAACACTGAAACGGCTTACAGTAATTTGGAATCCGCAGAAATGGCTTTAGTGGGTTGTTATGATGGATGGCAACGTACTATTTCAGATGAAGGAGTAGGTATGTATTTGCTGGCGGAGTTTGCTTCCGAACAGGCTTTTGCAGGTCTTGGCCTTTCTGATGCTAAAAACAACAATGTGATTGACCAGTTCAATCTGGGGATCGCTCCTTCATACAATGATATCTTTAATGTGGATTGGCAGAACTATTATAAAGCTATATTCCGTTGTAATCAGCTCATTGTTCAGGAAGAAAATATCGACTGGGCAGGGGACATCAAGGCACAAGGACGAGTGATGGGAGAAGCACATGCCATTCGCGGTATTCTTTATTTCGATCTTGTACGTATGTTTGGAGATGTTCCTTTGCTTACCGCTCCTTCCGAAGAGAATATTCCCCGCTCTCCGGCAAGCGATGTTTATCAGCTCATTTTCGAAGACTTTAAATATGCCATCGAGCATATTCCTGCCGATGCTTATCCCTTGGATAATAACGATACTAACGATGGTCGTATCACCAAATATGCGGCAGAGGCATTGATGGCTCGTGCCTATCTTTACCATACCGGTTATTACGGTGCCGAACACCCTTCATGCACCAAGGCTGAGGCAGTGGCTGCTATCAACGATGTGGTGCAGAATGGAAAATATGAACTGGAGAAAAACTATGCCGACTTCTGGATGCCTGCTTGTACTACTGATGCTTCGAATGGCGACACTTATGCCTGGAATACGACTTATGCCGGCAAGTGGTATGACGGCTCCGCTTGGAAAGCCGGACAAGGCAAACTCTCAAGGGAAATAGTGCTCAACCTGAAGATGAATACTACTCATGACTATAACGGTAATGGTGATGGTAATACGTTTTCGGTCTATTTGGGACCACGTAACAGGAATGCTACGAGCGTATGCATTGCCAGCGGCTGGGGCGCTTGTCCGGTGACTCCCACTTTCGTGGAGCAATATAAGAATGATCCCCGTTTCAGCGCTTGTGTATGGAGTTGTAGTGAGGCCGGTTTTGACGCTGACATTACCGATTCGTATGAATATACCGGTTATTATACTCGCAAGTATGCGCCGATGTGTTTTGCCGATGGTACACGTCAGGAAGTAGGATTTAAGTTAGGTGAACAGCATCAGAATGTTACTTACTATCAGGATTACACTATCATGCGCTATGCTGATGTATTGCTGATGCATTCCGAGCTCAATGGCAATGCCGACGGATTGAATCAGGTTCACCAGCGTGTATATCCCGGTGAAACACTGGCTTACAGTATTGAAAACATCCGTAAAGAACGTGCTATTGAACTGGCTTTCGAGGGTGTTCACTATTGGGACCTGATGCGTTATGAGAAGGATGGTGCATACGCTGCACGTATCATTACTGCTGCACAAAATGGTGCCAAGGTGACAAATGGCGGAAATGAGGCAACCACTTCGTTCTCCGAAAGTAACTTCACTTCGAAGAAAGGTTTGATGCAGATTCCTAATACACAAATCACCCTTTCGGGTAATGTGCTTACTCAAAATGCCGGTTGGTAAATTCATGAAGGCTTAGGTTTATCAAGGAAAAACATTAAAAATAATAAGATATGAAATTGAATCATTATATATATACGCTCATTGCAGGCTTGGTGCTGATGTTGTCGGCCTGTTCACCCGATGAGTATGATATGGGTAAGAAGACCTATGTATCCGATGACTTGGCGGAAGGTATTGCCTACACTGTGACTATCGCAGGAAATCAAGTACGCCTCAAATCAAATATCACTGGTTGTACTCCGCTGTGGGTTACTCCTCAGGGACGTTCGCAAGAAAGTGAACTTGCTATTGAATTGCCTTTTGCAGGCTCGTATGAGGTGACTTTCGGTGTAGAGACGCCCGGTGGTGTCGTGTATGGCGAACCCTATACTTTCAGTTTAGCGCAAAACGATTTCTCGTTGCTGGAAGATGAGAAATGGTTCCTGCTGTCCGATAAGAATTTTAAGTCGGGTGATGCTCTGCCTGATGCTGAGACATTGGCTGAAGGGATTAGTAAGAAATGGTATCCTTGCGATGCGAACTATGGTATCGGTCAGTGTTCGGGGCCTGTGATGTATTTGTCTCCTTACGATCCTGATGGTGACGGTGCTGGCTATACTCAGGATGATGTGGATAACGGAGTCTACAAAGACATCGTCTTCGGCACCGGAAATTGGAAACCCAACTGGGATCCGGGCTTTCAAAGCTGGCTTATCCCTGCAACAGATCCTTACATGGACTCATATATGACTTTCAGCATGGATGCCGTCAACGGTTGTGTGGCTACTATGTACCGTGGTGAATCTGGAGAAAAAGGCTCAAGCACAGGTGCAAACATGAAAGGTAAGTTCAATATGAACCTTACTGAAAAGACTAAACCTACCATCTCGTTCACCGATTGCTACTCCATGCATAACGTGAATGCCGATGATATGTGTGCTAACTACACGCAAGATATACAGATAATAGAACTTACTCCGTATATATTGCAATTAGTAACTAAACGTACCAATTCCGAAGGTAACTGGTATATTGTATGGAACTTTGTTTCTGAAGAGGTGATTGAAACCAAGGGTGAATGCATTCCCAAAGAAGATAGTGGAGAGATTGAGAAAGTAGCCCCCGTGCTTCCCACATTCGATAATCTTCTTGATGACCTCTTCACGACCGAAATCAACGGTGTGACTTATGTTGGTAAGCAAATGACATTTAACCTTGATACCGAAGCACCTTACGATTGGTTGTGGTGGAACGGTTCTCCTAACGTACAGAAATGGGAAAGTGTAACGGGAGGTGTGTACAACGACTCATGGGCTCCTGCTGCCGGTGATGAGGTGGAAGATTTTGAACTTATCCTAAGTAAGGCTTCCGATGGCTCTTATAATTATGAATTCGGTGAAGCCAGTGGTAAGGTAAGCGTTGCAAAGGGCGTAATAACCTTCGATAGCGAAATCACCCTTCTTACCGCTTCCAGCGATCAGCGTACGGTTGCTGTTACAAGCAAAGATTTTACGGTACTTGCCATGGAGGCTGGTGAGACACTGGTCATTGGTGTTCCCGAATCAAAAGATGAGAATGGCGTGGTGAATTCTTATCTTGTAGCTAATCTGCTCTATAAGAAGATTAGCGGCGGGACGGAAGGACCCACCGAAATCAAAGTGGACAACAGTAAGTTGGAAATCATCTTTGGTGATGGAAATCCTGATCGTTTGCGTATCCAGCTTTATAACTCATGGGGTGGTAAGAATGAATGTATCGACATAACGAAAGTTAAGCTAAAAAAGAACCAGACTTTGAAGATTCAGTACAAGGTGCTGAGTGGTATAACCTGGAACGAGGGGGCAGCTCCTAAAACAGTGATTATGGAAAACAGAATCGGAGATTCGTTTGAAGATGGTTGTTACGCTTTGGAGTATGCTTCGAAATTCGATACAACTGCGGGAGCAATCCAGACAGTATCATTGCCAAATACTACAGGTGCTACGCAAACTTTTGAAACCAATTGCTGTCTTATCATCGGAATCCAGAACAAGGGACTTGCTACAGTGGAAACCTTGGAAGATGGAAGCCCGAATGTACAGGTTGAGATTGTTTCCATGACTATTGAGTAATCACTTAAATGAATTAGTATAATGAAGAACAAAATATTATTCGGAATAATGGCTCTCGTCATGGGTATTTGGGTGACGGGATGCAGCGATGACGATTATGCCATAAACCAACAGCCATTGCTTACTGATAACTCCGTGGTAACAGGTTCGGCAGATGTGACTGCCACATCAGCAACATTACATGGTACCGTATCTGGGCTTGAAAGCCAGGCTTCAAGTGCTTATGTCATTGGTTTTAATTACGGTGCTGCGGCCGATGCACTCACCGAAAGGATTGTTGCTACAGGCGGTGAAACATTCACTGCCACGGTAAATGGCAGCTTGAATCAAACCATCTATTATCAGGCTTATGTCACTTTACAAGGCAAAGTAACTTATAAAGGTGAAGTAAAGAGCCTTGTACTGACTAATGCTCGTGCTACTACCGGCGATGCTACCCGGATAGGTGCTAACAAGGTTACTTTGGCCGGTTCGCTTATTGGCTTTCCTGCGGATGCGGAAGGTGGTATCATTGTGTCCGGTATAGAAGGTACGGAAAATGTGTGTGCCGGTGTACGTATTGCTACCGATCCTAAGGAAAGCTATACGGTAGATGTAGAAGGCTTGTTGGCCAATACTACTTATTATTATGTGGCTTATCTTGATCTCGGTGCAGGTATGGTCTATGGTGAAGAAAAGTCATTCACTACGACTGGGCATACGTTTGATCTTGATAATGACCTTGTTGACCTTGGGCTTTCTACTAAATGGGCAAAGTACAATTTAGGTGCTACCTCAGAAACGGAAATTGGTGGTCTGTTCGGCTTCGGCGATAAGACAGGTTTTAATACCAGTATCGATCCTGCAAGTTATGCTTCTGCCGATATCTACAAGACAGCTAATGACCTTGCCTATAAAGCATTTGAAGGTAAAGTGACCATGCCTACCATTGCCGAGTTTGAAGAACTCTTTGCACTCTGTACCAGAGAGTGGGTGGAAGTGGAAGGTGTTGCCGGCTATAAGTTCACTGGTCCTAACGGAAACTCTATCTTTATGCCTGCCGCAGGTTCGCGCACACAGGGCACTACTACCGGTGTTGGTGTGGAAGGCTGCTATCTTTCCGGTTCCATCAATGTTTCTGATACTCAGTTTGCCATGAGCTATCACTTCAATAGTGCTCTTGCTACTCGTGCCACCACTCCTGTCTATCAAGCTTTGGCTATTCGTGCCGTTTCTACCGCCAAGAATGTTCCGTTCGACCGCTCATTGCTTTATGGTAAATGGTATATTGACAATGGTCAGGATGGTGAACAACATGTATTCGAAGGTCCGTTCACGCAGTGGGGCAAAACGTACGATTGGGCTATAGTATCTAACGGGCAGCCCAATATCGGAAAAGAGATTCACTGGGAAATGGGTACTGAGAATGGTTGGATTGGTTATACTTATGGAGTTGATTATGGTTACATGGAGTTTTTCGAAGACGGAACTGTCAATATCCATCGTTTGACTGATGACGGTGTAGCTACTGATGAAACCGGTAAATATACTATTGATGAGGCGAACAAAGTGATTGACATTGATATCAATGTACTTTGCGCTAATACTTGGGTAGCGGGAAAGAGTGGTAAGCTGAATATCCTGTCCCTGACAAGTGACGGTTTGCAGATTGCTCTTCCCAATACCGATGAATATGCTTACTCTGTCAACTATTACAGTCAGCGCAAGGCGGAAGCTGATGCCAAGATTCCGGTATCATTAATTTGTGTAGATTCCAGTTGGGGTGGTACTTGGGGAACTGAGGTCGCGCGTCTGTCGCCGGATGCGTTGGCAGGTCAGCACACATTCACTTACGAAGGCTCATCTAACGATGTTGTGGTGTTTACCCTCGATTTTCCGGACTTGCTGACCAGATATCCTAATGCTTTCGTTCGTATTGACGAGATGAAGTGCGACGGCAATGCTATTCAGTTCAATGCCAATAATTTCTTCTATGGAGATATTGAGGGTAAAGGAACCTATCGTGTCGAGTTATTCAACATTTATGGTGTAGGTGCAGCGGATGGCAAAGTGTTGAACAGTGCTTTCAGCAATTCCCAGAATGTGGGTTCCGAATCGGCACCCCACTTCAACAATAGTCTGGCGATTACTTATACAGTTTTTATTGATGGCAATGGTGCAGGCACGTATACACCTAATCTGGTTACTATTCCTAATTGGGATGGTGCAGGTACATGGGGGTATAATGCCGGAGGTACATTAGAAGTGAAATATGAAAATTTCCGGTATAGTCTTGTTACCCCGCAGTTCGACATCAAGTATGAAGGTACTGGTTGTGCAGCTGGTTCCATTATGACTTTCATTGAAGTGGCGGATCTTTACGGTTTCTTTCCTGGTACGCATGCTGTGTTGGATAATCTCTATCTTGATGGTTCAGAGGTAATGTTTGATGCGACAAAAGTGCTTGATGCCAATGATGGCTCCAAGTATCGTCTGGAACTTTGGAACTGTTATGGGGCAACAAAGAATGCGGGTTGTGCATTCGGTACACCTGATGGAGATGTAATCAAGGAGCTTGGTTTCAGCACTTCTATGGAAGTGAAATTTACGTTCCATAAGCTTTTTGCTGTTCCTCAATGGTAATAGAGGAGAGGATGTGATACATTCCAGAGTTGGGAATATATATGAATAGGGAGTGGGGAAGGCGAAGATGCTTTCCCCGCTCCCTATTCATTTCAAAGAGTACTATTATTAAAGATGCTGTTGTTTAGCGCATCATTTATCCGAATTGAATGTATCGGGAAGTTATCCGATGAGTCATTTAATGGCATGCAATACACTTGAATGTAAGTTCCGCTTTTTTGCAGATACTCTTTTTACTGTCATTTTGTATTTTAAACTGCGCTTAGAATTCCGTATTTGTAACCAACTGACAACTACAGAGAAAACAAGCGAACAAAAACTTGTATGCTGTTAATTAACAGAACTATATAAAATTCGCAACAGTTGAAATAGACTGTTTTCTTCCGGTTTTACCCGTTTCCTTCCATCAATTCGCGCTTGACTATGGCAGAATTCCACTTCTTGCACGAACGATATATATATCCTTCGCGCACGATATTAACTCCTTGTGTGAAGGAGCTTAATATCCTTCGTGTCCGATGTATATATCCTTCACGTACGGTATTAATATCGTGCAGTTCTCTGATACACTTTGCTTCCATAAACGTGTAAAATGTTGCATGAATATTAACTCATTTATGCTCAAAGAGGGTTGTTTCGCTTTTTTTATGCGACCTGTATGTTAGCGAAAAGAAAGAAGATTAAGACAAAAGTTTATATATTGTTTGATTTGCTGAATAAAATGATATATTCAAGAAACAACCTCTTTGTATTTTATACAAAATGCTATTTGTAAAGTAATAGAGAAATCTTTTATTTCATGCCTGCAAGAAGTTAAGAGTTTGCCGACAAGAAGTTAACTTCCTGTCGGCAAACTCTTAACTTCTTGTAAACAGCAAATTGATTATTTGTAATACTTTGAAAGCCAACTGTGAAAAATTGGTTATGGAAGTTTGGGTTGTAAGTAAAGTTTGATGTGAGACGAATGAACTGAAACAGTTGCTTGTTTCAAAAAGTAAGTACTTTGGGCAGAGCAAACAGCAAATACAGAGGGACGTTTACTAACTTCCCATTTTTTTCATACGGCAGTAAGTTGGTACGGAAAAGAAGTTGTGGATTGTATTCTTTATCGTACACTTTCAGGCTTTTTGCATGTACGTTATTTTCGGCTTTTGCTTCCAATGGATATGCATAAAGACCATCGGAAAAAAGAAAGTCAACTTCGGCATTTGCATCGGAGGTCCAATAATAGTTAGCGTTGAGTTGAGGAAAGAGAGAGAACTCCTGTAGAACATATTGCTCTGTCAGTGCTCCTTTAAATTCTTCAAAGATGCGGCTTCCTTCGATGAATACCTTGGGAGATAGTCCACTCATGACGCGCAAGAGTCCGACGTCAAGTAGAAATACCTTAAAAGATTGCAAATCCTCATAGGCTTTTAGTGGTACATCCGGTTTGCGTACACGGTAAATCCGGCGAATAAGTCCGGTATCATGAAGCCACATTAACGTGTCTTCATATTCGCGGGCACGTGCTCCTTCACGTACCATACCATAAACGAATTTCTTATTTTCTTTTGCTAGTTGTAAGGGGATACTTTGCCACACATATCTGATTTTGGCAATCAGATTAGAAGGAGCATGTTTTGAAAAATCACCTTCATAAGCACTCAATAGTTGTTCCTGTATCTTTTCCACTTCGAAGAAGTCTTGTGTATCAAGCCAGCTTTGCACGGCAGCAGGCATCCCACCGATGATGAAATAGCGTTTTAAATGTTCTTGTAGTTTTTCAGTGAAAGCATTAGTATCTAAATTACCGTTCATCACATAATTAAGTAGCAGTTCTTCTCCATTGGCAAGCAGAAACTCCCGGAATGAGAGAGGTTGCAGAGTCAGAAATTCTACTTTACCTACCGGAAAAGAGGTTCCTTGATGTAATGCTACTCCAAGTAGAGAACCTGCACAGCAAATGGCGTATTCAGGAGCTTCTTCGGTGAAATATTTTAAAGAGGTCAATGCTCGCGGAACTTCTTGTACTTCATCAAAAATTATAAGTGTCTTTTCCGGTTGAATGCGTTTACCATGGAATACGGAAAGCTGTTCTATGATGCGTTCTGGGTTGATACTTCCTTCAAATATATGATTAACGGAATTGTTCTGTTCAAAGTTGATATAACAGATCTCTTCGAAGCACTCTGCACCGAATGTTTTTAGTAGCCAGGTTTTGTCAACCTGCCGGGCTCCCTGAAGTATCAAGGGCTTGCGTCCCTGCTTGTTCTTCCATAGGATAAGTTCTTCTATCAATAATCGTTTCATTCTTTTCTGTATTTCTGTACAAATGGTTTTATATTCTTGCTTTTGTCCTTGCATTTATAAAAAAAAATGCATATATTGCCATAAGTTTTTGTTAAACTGCATTGTTCATACTCAAGACTTAGAATTCACCCTACTTGCAAAAAGATAACTCCTTTAATTTCTGAGTATGAATACTACAAGTAAAGAGGAACTTTCAACGAAATTTAGGCAAACTCTAACTTTAAAATTATTACTATGAGATCATTTATGTCTGCTGTTTTTATGGCAATGATTTATATATTGGTACTGAAATACTTCCTCCATCCCGGTTAATCAAAGAGATTGTCGTGACAAATAAGCAAAATAATGAAGTGGAAAGGAGGTTGGTTCTGAATTATAAAAGTATATCTATATTTCTTGACAATGGCCGCTTAGGTGGATATGCCCATCATTTATTAGAGTCGGTAACGGTTCATTCGAAAGACCAATCTGAACAAAAGTATAATCTTGAGTACTATGGTCCGGATTCAATGACAAGTTCCGAATCCAATCGTTTATATGCCGACCAATGGGGATTTTATAAAAACAGTTACGGGGGAGCCCGTGAACCGTTTTTGCACCGAGAATTTGAGAGTGATAAGTATGTAAGCAGCCTCACCACTGCCAGAGGACATGTATATCCGGTCGTCAGTTTAGTCAGAAACTTGATAAACACGGGGGCGTCATTAGATCGCTCTACCAATGATCAGAGTACCGTTCATTATTTCTCTCTAAAAAAAATCACATATCCTACCGGAGGGTATTCTGAATATGAATTCGAGCCTCATAAATTTCGTAATCCTTCCGCTGTAGTAACCGGAGGCGGACAACGGATATTCTTATCCTAAGGGCATTCGGACATACCGTCCGGGATATATTCCCCTGCTAACAAACCGCAGTTATTATAACAATGAAAATATAAAAATCAGGGAAGAACAATATGAATATGGTCTTGAGCATAAAAGTAACGATCCGGATATCTACTATGGAATAAGTTTAAAACGTAAAGTATATTTCGACTCGTATTACAATGTAGGAACCTCTCCGTATGATTATATCACGTCTGCTTATGATTGCAGGGAATATACCATAGAAAGAGGAGGGCGCATTCTTTCCAAAAAAACAATCACAAACTACGACCTTTGAAAATCACTCACCAACTCAATGGTGGAATGATAGTGACATTAGCCGAGAACACTTATGACGAATTGGGTAGGTTGAAAACCAACAAGAAAGGAGGCGTAGCCAATACGACTACTACCTACACTTACAATGTGCGTTCATGGATAAAGTCCGTCAGCAGTGCTTTATTCAGTCAGACTCTCTATTACAATGAATCCTATGGTGGAAGTGCAAAGCAGTATAACGGTAATATCTCAGCCATGAGCTGGAAACAGAACTCTGAGACGAATTATAACGGCTATGCCTTTACATACGATGGTCTGTCAAGGCTTATTGCTGCCGATTACTTGGTTAATGGCGTAAGCAGTACCCATTTCAGGACAGCCTATATGTACGATAAGCACGGAAACATGACCTCCTTACAAAGGTACGGGAAAAAAGATGTCGGTACAGGGACTTCTTCATACGGACCGGTTGATGATTTGACCATGACCTATGTAGGGAATCAGTTAACCCAAGTAGATGACGCTGTAGGCACAATCAGCTTCGCCCAGTCCATGGACTTTAAGAACTACAGCAATGCGGCCGTGGAATATACCTACAACGCCAACGGGGCGATGACGAAAGATTTAAATAAAGGAATATCCGATATCCGGTATAATTCATTAAATTTGCCCAGACGGATGGATATAAAGAGCCCGGTGGCGGAGGCAAGGAACGAATATACATATTCGGCATCAGGAACGAAACTGAAAGTGGTTCAAAAGTGGAATCCGAGCTACTCTACCATTCCGGTCATAGGTTCCGTCATTAATACGGCCGCTTTGAGCATGAGCAAGACAACGGATTATGTGGGTAACTTTATCTATGAGAATAACGTATTGAAGCGTATCCTGATTAATGGAGGCTATATTGAAAATGGCGTATATCACTATTACCTGACTGACTATCAGGGGAATAATCGGATAGTAGTCAACGCTAGTGGAGTGATTGTTCAAAGAAACAATTATTACCCGTTTGGAACGACTTTTGGCGATAATACGGTTGCCGAGCAGGGAAAACAACCGTACAAATACAACGGTAAGGAACTGGATCAGATGCATGGATTGAACTGGTATGACTACTCGGCCAGGTGGAAAGACGACTGGCGTTTCATGACGGTGGACCCGTTGGCGGAGAAGTATTATTCGGTGAGTCCGTATGCGTATGTAGAAAATAATTCAATTAGACATATAGATATTAATGGAGATAGTATAACTGTGCTGAATAAGAAAGGAATACGTTTGTTTATATTTTTAATAATGAGGAGTATAGGCTAAACCGGTGAATCCTAATCAATGCGCAACTGTGGTACAGAGAAGTCTAAATAAAGCAGGAGTAGAGACTAGGGCTAATCGAACTATAACAAATCGTTCGACTGGAGGAGATTCTTATCAAATTAAGTTTAATCCATATTTGCCAAGTCAAGCCTTTAAATCTATTATGTATAACAATCCACAAGGGCAATATATTAAAAGACTCAAATAAGATGAAGAGCAATTTATTTATTAAGATATCTTTAGTATACTGGATAGTACAAGCTGTGCTAATGTTTACTGTTACAGGGTTTGGCTCTGTTCCTCAATTATTGGGAACTGTCTTGTTGCTACTCAGTATATTATCTTTGGTAATGAAAAATACAAATTACAATATACTATTTGCATTGTTCTTAATTTTGTATTCTGTGTGTGTCTTAGTTGGAGGTGTTTTATTGATGATTTTCTTTAGACAAGAAGTTTATTTCCAATTAATTATTATATTAGTTGTTATTTATAACTTTTTCCTATCAATAAAAACGTTTCTAATTTCAAGAAATAGAATATAGTCAGATGATTAAGTTCATCAAGTAAGAAGCACATAAAGACATTCTCTATGCTATATAATAAAGACTCAAATATTATATTTATACATATATGCGGTAAATGGTTATGAGGAAATATTTTGTTGTGATGATATTGTTGGTTGGGGTACAATCGTGTAAGATTGATAGTACCGATGAGTATGAGATGAAAGTGTTTGTTGAAATATTTGGTGACTTGATTAAAGAAATGGATATTTTGAATGAACAAGAAATACCTCCCCTTCCTTTTATTTCAGCTTTTAATAATAATAATGCTATAGGTTATGATACTGCTGAACATAAAAAGAAGCTTGATGGGATTAAGACAAGAAACGGAAATGTAGGAGATTCCATTTGGGTTATTGCTGTTTTTGATACTCTAGTCAGTTGTTTAAATGAGAATTTGAATATAGAATCTGTTAGGGAGCAATTACCGGATCAGGTCTATATTGAGGCATTTTGCGCAATGGAACCCTTCGATTACAAATCAGCCGTTAGACTTATCCAAAATAGGAAAAAGAGAGGAGTTCACATTGAAATACTATTCAGAGTTTCCTGAAGGATTTCAAATCTGGGAAAGAGAAAGCTATGATTTTCTTTTCTCCGGAATATTGAAAGTATCGAGAATCTATTTTGATAGAAAAAGACAATTCGGACTTTTATACAGTTCCTATGTTTGTGGACGACTTTGTGGTGAGGGAGCGATTATCTGCATCCATAAGATTGATGATAAATGGATAATTAATAAAAAAATATTGCTGTGGGTGTCCTAGCAATCTGGTGGAATGTCTGTGTTTGTTGTAGCAGGTATAGCAGATGAAACCATAGCAATAGCGATGGACGAAAAATTTAATTCGTCTACAATAACGCCAAATAAGGGAAAATATCAGGACGCCCCCTCAGTGCATGTAGTAGATGAATATAGTTTGATAAATAATAACTGTACGACCGTAGTTTCTGATGTGTTGAATAGTAGTGGTTCTAAAGTTTTGACCGGGATGATGTATCTGCAAACAAGTACTTTTGGTACATGGACAACAGTACACCTGTACAGCACAGATTTGTAATCCCAGCGTCAATGCAAAACTATTTAATTAAAATGTCTAAACCAGGTGGTACAACCTATAGAACTAGATAAATTATGAAGTGGATTAGAATTACATTTTTGATAATTTCCGCCGTTGTTTTATTAATAATTGCTTATGCGATTATAAACAGTATGGTCAGTTATAAATATGAAATGGAAGAGCCTCCTAAGCTATATGAAATAAATATAGAGTTTGCTGCTGGCTATTTAAAATCACAAATAACATGGTTATGGTGTTTTTTTGGCTATGTGGCTATTTCTATTATTATTTTATTAAGATCAATGTTTGACAGAAAAAAATAATAGAAGTAAAATGAAGTAGTCTGTCTTTTTAGTGGTGATTCTTTTTCATACCTCAATGGCATGCTCTGCTTCTATTCTAATTCCGGAAATTCTTTTATTCACTGTCGCATTGGATCTGTGTACAGTGAAGATTGAGCTATTTTTATTGTATGTGAGGTCGTTATAGATGTCTATTTGCGAAATTATTATTACGTTTACTTAACTTTATGAGTTTTCTGATTGTGATGTAGACTCTATAAATGTCAATTTTGAACATTTATTTTACCTGTAAAAATGATATGCCAAATATTTACTTACTTTTAAAAAAATACACGGTTGTGTGAATTTGTTTGCAGAAGTGAAGGAAATAGAGGTGCTGGAAACTTAGAAGATGGGATACCAATATATTTTGAAAGACAAAATACACCAGGAAATATTGTTCAACGCTCCGCGCAAATTGTATTTCCAACACAAAAAGCAGCTGAAACTTTTTATCAAAAATATTCATTAATACTAAAAAGAAAATGAAAAAAATACCAACTATTATTGTTCTAATATGTGGATTATTATGTACTAATATGCAAAATACGGTTAGAGATGATTATTATTATCTTAGGGATATCGTGGAAAATTATTATTATTATCAATATCCTAACTCTGCATCTGAAATAATCCAATTTACAGAATATTGTTTAACTGTAGATACCAACTACTTTTCTTCTCCTGAAAAGAAAATAATTCAATCAAAAATATTGCCAAGGTTAGATAATAGCAATATTCAAATAATAAACAATGACGGTTTTGGAATACTGCAGAACAACGATACGCTATTTTACTACAAAAAACGGCTTTTTTCACCTTGTGAGATAGATTTATTTATAGGCGATTCCGTTCAGGAATATTATGCATTTTATAATAAATTCTCCAAACCACGTTTTTTTTAATGAAGAAGGTCATGCTATTATTCTATCTGGACAGAATGTCGAATTCCAGAATGATTTAGTCAAATATGCAGAACTACAGATAAGAATGAATGGCATTCCCTTTCGCTATTATGTGAATGGGAAGGATACAATACCTGTATTTCTTTTCTTGGAATATGATTATGAAAATGGGCTTCGTAGTTTTTGCGATAAGAAAAAAACTCTGCATGAATCCTATTATCAGCCATTAGATAGTTTATGTAATAGATTTTGTAATGAAAATAAAATCGCAAGAATTATTTTTTCAAGTCTTAACTATCAATAATGACAACTATGTTTTTAGTAGCCAGGTTTTGCCAACCTGCCCTGTTTTCCGAAGTATCATGCAAAGGAAGTCACATATTCCAATGGACTAAAGCCTAGTCTTATCACATATTTCGATGGACTATATATCTTCATATTAACGCATCGGCAGGGAACGTAAGCTTGCAGCTGAACACGTTGGTTATCAGATGAAGTTTCTGATGGATATGACGAAGGAGATGGAGCATGCAAAGTGGCTTTTGACACAGTCCTTTTTATAAAATAATGCTTTACTATCATATTCGTTGAAGAATAATTCGTTTTTATAAAGCAGTATTTCATTTTTCCGCGCATTTAAGTTATAACACCATTTATCTTAAAGCGAATTACTATGACTCATCCAACCTCACACAACACGCTGAAACGTGGGTTCCGCTTTCTTGCGGGCATTCTTTTTTGTTCTCTGCTTTCTTTGGAATATAGTGTGGCTCAGAACCAGCCGGAAATGTTTTGGGACTTTGACGTGCCGCGAGGTCGTTGGAATCTGATTCTTATTGATAATATCGTTTGCAGTCAGTGGAACTATATCCCTACACTCGGAAAACGGAATCGCTCCTCTACGGCAATACTGGGGACTGGTGCCGGATTTGAATATGCCTATTGCCGGAACCGGACTTTGTCTTTGACTGCAGAAGTCGGTCTTACCGGTTATGCCTTGTCTATGGAACCTTCGGAATGGGGACGTGACGCCCGATATTGTAATATCAACTTATTGCATACTTCTTATTGGAAACATCTTGCCCTGAGCATCGGTCCCACGCTTGAATGGAACAATTGGGAGTATTTCTATGGAGAAGAGAATTTTTCGGAAGATGAAATGAGTAGCTGTGAAAAAGAAGGCTATTACGGTGAAGAGGATTTTTCTTTCACCCGTTTTGCCGCAGGAGCTGATATTCAGTTCTACTATTATCTCATTCCCCAATTAGGGTTCGGTGTGGAATATTCCGCCCGTTGGATGTGGAAGGAGGGAGCTAAAGGAAAGTGCGATCACCAATGTGCATTGAAAGTGCGATTAAAGTTCAGGATTAGCAAAAAGAAGTAACTTAAATATAATCTTTTCATTTGCACGGAAAGGCGATAAATGATATGTCGCCTATTGGAAACCTTTCGTCCAAGGGAAATAACAAATTATACCCTTCCATATAACATCCTAAACGCTTTGTGTGGCTGCTTTGCCCTATCTTTGCCAGCACGGATTTCTATCCATAACCTACTATTTGAGAACGAAAAACATAATGGTCATGAATAAAATTAAAGCTTATCTGTTGCTGTTGACGATTGCTCTCTCTGCTTTCGCTGCCGCATGTTCCAGTGATGACAATGATCCTGTAACACCGGAAATAACAATTTCCGAAAACATTCTGGCGAATGGAATGAGTTTTTCCAAAGCCGGAGGTACAAACACACTCTCTGTGAAATCGAATGTGACGTTGGAAGTTACCAGTAACCAGGATTGGTGCGTAGTGACTTCGGCCGTTTCAGCTTCTGCTACGGTCTTTAAATATACGATAGATGTAAAATCCAATTCAACTACCGATAACCGTACAGCCGTTATTACTGTGAAGGGTGGCAACCTGACAGAGACATTCAATGTCATTCAAACAGCTACCGAAGGACTGGATCTGGAGACTGTCTTGTTTGAAGACATATCGGCAGTGGGTGGTACTATCACAGTGAAAGTGATGACTAACGGTGAACCAACTATAACTATTAATGATAGCTGGATTACCGAGAAAACAGAAACACGCGCTATGGTAGATAAAACGAAGACCTTTATCATCGCTGCCAATACCGGAAAAGAACGTACCGGTACCATTACTTTTATTTTGGGTGACCTGCCGACAACAACTGTGACCGTGAAGCAGTTGGCAGGAGGTGAAATAAGTTCGAATGAAATAGCAGGTGAAGATCCTTGGACTGTAGCTAAAAGTCTGGGATTGGGTTGGAATCTGGGTAATCAGCTGGATGCGCATAATAGTGGTGTAGCCAATGAAACGGCCTGGGGGAATCAAAAGACGACACAGGCTTTATTTGATAAATTGGCTGCTGCGGGTATTACTACCGTACGTATTCCTGTTACATGGATGGGACATATTGGAGACGCCCCCGGTTATGAAATAGAGAAAGCTTGGATGGATCGTGTTGCCGAGGTAGTAGGATATGCAGAAAAAGCCGGACTGAATGCTATTGTCAATATTCATCACGACGGAGCTGATAGTGAGTACTGGCTTAGCATTAAAGATGCTGCTCAGGATGAAACTAAAAATACCGCAATTAAAACAGAATTGAAAGCTGTATGGACACAGATAGCCGAACGTTTTAAGGATAAGGGCAACTTCCTGGCATTCGAGTCGATGAATGAAATTCATGATGGCGGTTGGGGCTGGGGCGACAACCGTAATGATGGTGGAAAGCAATATTCAATATTGAATGACTGGAATCAGGTGTTTGTAGATGCGGTACGTGCTGTAGGTGGTGGTAATAGCAATCGTTTCCTGGGTGTGCCGGGGTATTGTACCAATGTGGCACTTACGGTGAGCAACTTCAAACTGCCGACTGATAAAGTTCGGAATCGCCTGATGGTATCTGTTCATTTCTATGATCCGAATGAATATACACTGGATGCAAAGTATTCGGAGTGGGGGCATACCGGCGCTGCCGATAAGAAAGCTAACTGGGGAGACGAAGACAATGTGAAAGATGTATTCAATAGTTTGAAGACAACGTATATAGATAAGGGTATTCCGGTATATATTGGTGAAATGGGATGTGTAAGCCGGACGACTGACCGTGCGGAATCTTTCCGCAAGTACTATCTGGAATATGTATGTAAAGCAGCGAAAGAATACGGATTGGCTCCTGTTTATTGGGATAATGGCGGTACAGGTAGTGGAAAGGAAGAATCAGGCTTGTTTAATCATGCTACCGGTGATTATCTGAATAATGCAGCGGAAATAGTAGAAGTAATGAAAAAGGCCATCTTTACAGAAGATATATCTTATACATTGCAATCCGTCTATGATAATGCACCGCAATAGGTTTTCATAAATACCCCTCGTGTATACAGGGATTGTTGTTAATACAGTTTTTTTTTGATTGGTTTTGGGAAGTAGCTTCTGTGAGGGAAGTTACTTCCTTCTTTTCTGTCCGGGAAACAAATGATGGGGTATGAAATGATAAAAAAACACATTGAAAACCTTGTTTTTACGATTCCTTTTTGTTTCATTTGCAATATGTTAACGATATTCCTATATCTACTACTATGAAGAGATTGATTTTACTTATCGTTTCAGTCGTTGTGGCATGTTTCTCTGCCTTTTCACACGACTTTATGTTCAAACATCTGGAGGTTAAGGACGGAATGCCCAGCAACCAAATCAATGCCATTTATAAAGATTCAAGAGGTTTTATGTGGTTCGGCACCGCTGCCGGACTGGCACGTTATGACGGATATCGTTTCAAGGTATTCCGGAGTACTGACAATGGTTCTGCGTCTTTACCTGACAACTATATTGAGAAAATAGTGGAAGACGGTGAAGGCCGTTTATGGATACGGACGGGAGAAAACGGATATGTCATTTATAACTGGGATACGGAGAGTTTTGTCTGTGATGTTCGTTCCCGGATGTGGGGTATAGGGATAGACGGAACACCCCGCTATGTATTTGCCGACAAGCAAAAGAATACCTGGTTTGCCATAGACGGGAAAGGGTGCTACTGTTATCGTCCCGGTGAAAAGAATGCTGTCTCCCTGCCTTTCGGTGAGAAAGGAATACCCGAAGGTGTCATTATAGACATGGCCGAATGTAAAGATGGCATTCTGTTGGTATATGATAACGGGCGTGTAATCTGTATCGACCGTGAGACGGTACGTGTAAAATGGACTTTGACAGATATTGCAGAGCACATGGGAACGCGTACTGATATTTTCTTCCTGTATGTGGATAAGGATGAAGATTTATGGATATATGGTGCCCCGGGTGTATGGGCTTACGATTTGTCTGACAGGAAGTGGCATTCACAATGGAATTTCAGCGATAGAGGTCAGGCGCATATCGTAGCAGTAGCTCAGGATAAGCAGGGACGTATTTGGTTTGGAAAGGACCAGGATGGCATCGATATCTGGAATAAGGCGACTGGTGAAATCGTCTCGCTTACATATGATGTGGATGACGAACGCGGTTTGCCCAATAATACCATCAATGTGCTTTATGAAGATGAAGGCGGTGTGATGTGGATAGGTACTTATAAGAAAAGTGTGGCTTATTATGATGAGGGCATTTTTAAGTTCGGCATCAACCACTTGGGAGATATTAACTGTCTGGAAGAAAGTAATGACGGTTCGTTGTGGCTGGGTACCAATGACGCTGGGTTGATACGTTGGAATCCGAAGACGGATGAAAAGAAACTGTATGCATACTCACCGGGAGGAAACTCTATTGCTTCGAATGTTATTGTAAGTTTGTTGCAAGCTAAGGACGGCAAACTCTGGATAGGGACATTTTGGGAAGGATTGGATTGTTTCGACGGCAATCGCTTCGTGCATTACCGGAACAGACCGGGAGATGATAATTCGCTGGCTAATAACAATGTCTGGTCATTGGCAGAAGATAAGAACGGAAATATCTGGATTGGAACCTTGGGAGGCGGTTTGCAATGTCTGAATCCGGGGACAGGTGAGTTCACCACCTATAAGATAAGCAACTCCGGAATTATTTCCAATCATATAGCCTCTTTATGTATGAGTCGTGATAATCGTCTGATAATCGGTACTTCTTCTACGGGGGTATCCATTATGGATCTGACTACCCGGAAAATAACGAATCTGGTAGGCAACCAGTCGGGAAGTATCCGCTTTTCCAATCAGAGCATTAACCAGGTCTATGAGGATAGCCGGGGATTGATATGGGTGGGAACACGTGAAGGACTGAATCTCTATAACCCGAAGAACGACCATTTACAGGTAGTCCCTCTTTTGCAGAACGATTCTAGGGTATTTATTACCGGTATCGTAGAAGATGATAATAAAAATATGTGGGTGACTACGGCCAATGGTGTAGTGAATATAATTCCTTCTATCGATACAAAAAACGGAGATTATACTTTCAACTATTACAGGTATGATGATAAGGACGGTTTGCAGGGCTGTGAGTTCAATCAACGTTCCATTAAACGTCTTTCCTCGGGTGAGATTGCAATGGGAGGTATGTATGGATTGAATACTTTCAGACCGGAGAATATCAAATATAACCGGACGTTGCCCAAGGTGATGTTTACCGGCTTCCAGCTTTTCAATGAAGAAGTGGAGGTTGGAAAGGAGTATGGTGGACGTGTTTTGCTGAGTGAGTCGCTGAATAAAGCCAGAGAGGTGAAACTTGATTATAAACAGAATGTCTTCACTGTATTGTTTGCATCGGATAATTACGTCTTGCCTGAGAAAACCCAGTATCTGTATAAACTGGAAGGCTTTAATGAGGATTGGATGGCAGGTGCGGCTGATATGCACCGCGTTACTTATACGAATTTGGCACCCGGTACTTATACGCTGAAAGTGAAGTCAATCAATAGTGATGGATTTGCCGGAACAGAAGAGTCAAGCCTTAAAATAGTAATCTTACCGCCTTTCTGGATGACCCCCTGGGCGTATGTTCTGTATGCTATGCTATTGATAGGCACATTGCTTCTGGCCCGTAATGCTGTGCTGCGTCGTGAACGCAATAAGTTCAGGATACTACAGATGGAACGTGAAGCGGAGCGGAATGAAGAAGTCAATCAGATGAAATTCCGTTTCTTTACCAATGTGAGCCATGAACTGCGTACACCGCTGACGTTGATCATTTCTCCGTTGGAAGGAATGATGAAAGAAACCCATGACAAACGGAAGCAGGAACAATTGAAACTGATGCATCGTAATGCATTGCGGTTGCTGAATCTTGTAAACCAATTACTTGATTTCCGTAAAAATGAGGTGGCAGGGTTGCATTTGAATCTTTCGGAGGGGGAGGTGGTGTCGTATGTTCACTCTATATGCAACTCATTCCTGATGCTTTCGGAAAAGAAGAACGTGCATCTCACTTTTTTCTCGGCAATCGAATCGCTGAATATGTCGTTCGATGAGGATAAGATAGGTAAGGTAGTGATGAATCTGCTCTCTAATGCGTTTAAGTTTACTCCGGATGGAGGGCGGGTGGATGTTTCTCTTGAACTGATAAAAGGAACTACGGAAACATTGGAAATCAAAGTATCCGATACGGGGGTAGGTATCAGCGACCTTGATAAAGAACGTATATTCGAACGTTTCTATCAATCGGAGCGTATAGGTGATAGTAACCCCAGTACGGGGAGTGGTATCGGTTTGAGCCTGGTACGTGATTACGTTACGCTGCATGGCGGTGTGGTGCGCGTGTTCGACAATGTGGGTACGGGCAGTGTATTTGTGGTAGATATTCCGGTGAAACATTCGGTGGTGAATGTAGCGACTCCACTCTCGGAAGAAGCTGCAGAAGAGGATGCGGTGGCACTTGCTTCGGTGGAAGAATTGAATGATGAAGAACGGAAGAAGCCACTTGCACTGATTGTGGATGATAATGAAGATTTTGTTTCTTTCATGCGCTATACATTAAGTCTGTATTTCCGCATAGAATCTGCCGGAAACGGAAAGATAGCCTGGCAGATGATACCGGAGCTGATGCCGGATATCATCGTTTGTGATGTGATGATGCCTGAAATGGACGGGAACGAACTGTGCCGTTGGGTGAAGGCTGACAAGCGTACAAGTAATATTCCGTTTGTGTTGCTTACGGCCAAGCAATCCGTAGAAAATAAGGTGGAAGGCCTGACGATTGGTGCGGATGACTATGTAACGAAGCCTTTCAATATGGAGGTACTGATTTTGCGCATGCGCAAACTGATAGATTTGAGCAGCAAAAATAAACTTCGCACCCGTATTGATCCCGAACCAAGTGAAATCGTTATCACTTCGATGGACGAAAAGCTGATTGAGAATGCGATAAAGTATGTGGAGACGCATATTGCCCGTCCCGATTTATCTGTAGAAGAATTGAGTCATGAACTGGGCATGAGCCGGGTGCATCTCTATAAAAAGCTGTTGCAGATTACCGGTAAAACTCCGATAGAATTTATTCGTATTATCCGACTGAAACGTGCGGCACAACTTCTGCGCGAGAGCCAGCAGAATGTGTCGGAGGTTGCCTATCAGGTGGGCTTCAATAACCCCAAATATTTCAGTAAGTATTTCAAGGATGAATTCGGTGTTTTACCCTCTGTATATCAGGAAAAGGAGGGTAAATAACAAAAAGTACCCATTGTTGAAACATCTGATATTTCTATAAATCAAATAAGCCCTTTCCTTTCAACATCGGGAGGGCTTGTTTACTGTATGATTTCCTACTTTTACACTCGGAGAAAATAACTTTAAAAACAAAGATATGAAATTGAAAAACACTTCAGTTTGTTTGCTCGCAGGATGGATGCTGATGGCGTGCTCCGGAGGCGGGTATGAGAAGACGAGTAACGGCATTATTGTAAATGTCGAACAACAGCAACCGACGGATGTGCGAAAGGTGAAGGTTGAAGTAATGGGAGAGAAGTTGATTCATGTGTCGGCCACTCCCGAAAAAAACTTTTCAAAGGCGGAAAGCCTGATTATAGTTCCCCAAAAAGATAAGACGGACTTCAGCGTGGAAGAAAGTGAAGATGCCGTTTCGGTAAAAACCTCAGAGGTGTGCGCCATTGTATCTAAAGCTACGGGTGAAGTACGCTTTACCGATGCTTCCGGTAACCTGATTTTGGCGGAAGATGAGAAAGGCAGGAGTTTCCAGCCTATCGAAGTGCAGGGAACAAAGGCGTATACGGTACGCCAGGTATTTCAGTCACCCGATGATGAGGCATTCTACGGACTGGGACAACACCAGGCTGATGAATTCAACTATAAAGGTAAGAATGAGGAACTTTTCCAGTATAATACAAAGGTTTCCGTACCTTTTATCGTTTCCAATAAGAATTACGGTATTCTGTGGGATAGTTATTCGCTTTGCCGTTTCGGCGATCCGCGTGATTATGCACAGTTAAGCACAGTTTTCAAACTCTATGATAAGGAGGGTAAGGAAGGTGCTTTGACAGGAACATACGTACCCTCTCAGAAATCAACAGCGGAGACACTGGTACGCCGGGAAGATTCTGTTTATTTTGAACATCTGAAATCGGAAGATTTGTCGAAAGTCGTGAACTTACCAGAAGGATTTCCTTTCATGGGTTCACAGGTGACGTATGAAGGAGAAATTGAGCCGATGGAGAGTGGTCGATTCCGTTTTATCCTCTATTATGCAGGATATATGAAGGTATACATTGATGGTGAACTGGTGGTTCCCGAACGTTGGCGTACGGCTTGGAACCCGAACAGTTATAAGTTTGCCGTAGATTTGAAAGCCGGTAAACCTGTTCCATTGAAAATTGAATGGATTCCTGATGGATATGTATCCTATTGCGGTTTGCGTGCGTTGTCTCCTGTATCTGCTGAAGAACAGAACAAACAGTCGTGGTGGGGAGAAATGCAGAATGAAATCGATTATTATTTTGTTTATGGCGAGGATATGGACGAGGTAATCAGTGGATACCGTGCTCTGACCGGAAAATCACAAATCATGCCGAAGTGGGCGATGGGATACTGGCAGAGCCGCGAACGTTATAAGACGCAGGAAGAAATACTGGATGCTTTGAAGGAATTCCGTAAACGTCAGATTCCCATTGATAATATTGTGCTCGACTGGAGCTACTGGCCGGAAAATGCCTGGGGCAGTCATGAGTTCGACAAAGCTCGTTTCCCTGATCCGAAAGGAATGGTAGATTCTATTCATGCCCTGAATGCCAAGATGATGATTTCCGTTTGGCCGAAATTCTATATGACTACGGAACATTATAAAGAGTTTGATGAAAAAGGCTGGATGTATCAGCAGGCTGTTAAAGACAGCATTCGTGACTGGATTGGTCCCGGCTACATCGGTTCTTTCTATGATGCTTATGCTGAGGGCGCACGGAAGCTGTTCTGGAAACAGATGGAAGATCATCTTTATCCCCTCGGAATTGATGCCTGGTGGATGGATGCCAGTGAACCGAATGTACGCGACTGTACGGATTTGGCTTACCGGAAAGCTTTGTGTGGTCCGACTGCTCTCGGTCCGTCCGATCAATATTTCAATGCGTATGCGTTGATGAATGCTGAGGCTATTTATGACGGACAACGTGCCGTAGACAATGACAAACGTGTATTCTTGCTGACTCGTTCGGGATTTGCCGGATTGCAACGTTATTCTACCGCAACATGGAGTGGCGATATCGCTACCCGTTGGGAAGACATGAAGGCACAGATTTCTGCCGGACTGAATTTCGCAGTCAGCGGTATTCCTTACTGGACGATGGACATTGGCGGATTCTGCGTAGAAAAACGCTATGAAGACGGACAAAAGGAATTCAATAAGACCGGAAAAGAGAATGCGGACTATAAGGAATGGCGTGAATTGAATACACGTTGGTATCAGTTTGGCGCATTCTGCCCGTTGTTCCGTGCACATGGACAGTATCCGTTCCGTGAGGTGTGGAATATAGCTCCCGAAGGACATCCGGCTTATAGTTCTATAGTGTATTACACGAAGTTGCGCTATACGATGATGCCTTATATTTATTCATTGGCCGGGATGACTTATTTTGATGATTATACGATTATGCGTCCGCTGGTAATGGACTTCGCGGCAGATACAAAGGTGAATAATATCAGTGACCAGTTTATGTTCGGTCCGGCGTTGATGGCGGCTCCGGTGTATGAGTATGGTGCACGCAATCGGGAGGTCTATTTTCCGGCAACTTGCGGTTGGTATGATTTCTATACCGGTAAGTACATGGCCGGTGGGCAACAGTTGAAAGTGGACGCTCCCTATGAACGCATGCCGCTCTATGTACGCGAAGGGGCTATTGTGCCTTACGGACCGGAAATGCAGTATAGTGATGAGAAGCCTGCGGAAGAAATCACACTATATGTATATGCGGGTAAAGATGGTGAGTTCACTTTGTACGAGGATGAAGGTGTGAATTACAACTACGAAAAAGGACAGTATGCCACCATCCCGTTTACTTACAATGATGCGGAAGGCATTCTGACTATTGGTGACCGTGCAGGAGAATTTCCCGGTATGCTGAAAGAACGTACATTCAACGTTGTAAAGGTAAGTAAGGATAAGCCGCAACCTTTTGATGCGAAGGCTAAAGGGGTGACGGTGAAGTATGATGGGAAGCGGCAGAGTGTGTCAATATCATGAAACAACTATTAATAATACCAATATCCTGTTTGCTCCTCTTCTTAGTATTGGGAGGTTGCACCTCCGCTGAACGGGTTACCGATAACCGTCGACAGGACTTCACCGCTGACTGGACTTTCCATCTGGGAGATGACTCTGCGGCATCCCGTCCCGATTATGACGACACGGCATGGCGGATCCTTCATCTTCCACATGACTGGGCCATCGAGGGAGAGTTCGGCAAGGATAATCCTTCCGGAACAGGAGGCGGGGCATTACCCGGTGGCATCGGTTGGTATCGCAAAACGTTTACTGTTGATAAAGCGGATGAAGGCAAGCGCCTGTATATTGATTTTGACGGTGTATATATGAATTCGGAAGTCTTTATCAATGGTCATTCCCTTGGTGTACGTCCTTATGGATATGTCTCGTTCAGTTACGATCTGACTCCCCATATCAAGTGGGGTGGAAAGAATGTAGTTGCCGTACGTGTGGACAACGCGGAACAACCTAATTCTCGCTGGTATTCGGGATGTGGCATCTACCGTAATGTATGGCTTACGAAACTTAACCCCGTGCATATAGCGCAATGGGGCACTTTTATCACGGCGCAAGATGTGTCGAAGAACAGTGCACGACTAAACATACGTACTAAAATACAGTATGATGCGGTCGCTCAACTGCAAGATTCCGTGAAGCAGGCGGATGGTACGTATGTTGTTTTTGATTCGGAAATTGTTTCCTTGGCAGATGTCGTGTTGCAGTCACGGCTGATGGATGCAGAAGGGAATGTTGTAGGTGAGGTTGCATCGGAACTGCAAGTGATACCTGCCTGTCCGAACGAGGTAGAACAGGAAATTGTAGTGAAGAACCCTAATCTCTGGAGCGTGAACACTCCTTATATATATAAGGTGAACAGTATCCTTATTGATAAGACAACCGGTAAAGTACTGGATAATTACTGTACGAATACTGGTATCCGTACCTTCCGTTTTGATGCACAGAAAGGGTTTATTCTGAATGGAGAACGGCTGAAGATTAATGGTGTATGTATGCATCATGATCTGGGGTGTCTTGGGGCGGCAGTCAATATCCGCGCTATCGAGCGCCAGTTGGAGATACTGCAAGAAATGGGCTGTAACGGTATTCGCTGTTCTCATAATCCTCCCTCACCTGAACTGCTCGATCTTTGTGACCGTATGGGATTTATCGTAATGGATGAGACGTTCGATATGTGGCGCAAAAGAAAAACGGCTCATGATTATTCCCGTTACTTCAATGAGTGGCATGAACGCGATCTGACGGATTTGATACTTCGCGACCGTAACCATCCTTCTGTTTTCATTTGGAGCATTGGCAACGAAGTGCTGGAGCAATGGTCGGATGCAAAAGCGGATACGCTGACCTTGGAACAAGCGAACCTGATTCTGAATTTTGGTCATGATCAGAGTATGCTGGCGAAAGAAGGTGAGATGAGTGTGAACTCTTTACTGACGAAGAAACTGGCAGATATGGTAAAAGCCCTCGATTCTACCCGTCCCGTTACGGCTGGCTGTAATGAACCGAACCCGAATAATCACTTGTTCCGTTCGGGAGCATTAGATCTCATCGGCTTCAATTACCATGATGATTGGTTTGCCGGTGTACCCGAGAAATTTCCCGGTAAACCCTTTATTGTGGCGGAAAGTGTATCAGCACTGATGACGCGTGGCTACTACCGGATGCCGAGTGACGAAACTGTTATTTGTCCTGAACGTTGGGATAAACCTTATTTTGATGATAGTTTCTCCTGTTCTTCGTATGATAACTGTCATGTACCTTGGGGGAACAGTCATGAGGGCACGATGCGCCACGTGAAGAATAATGATTTTATCAGTGGACAGTATGTCTGGACCGGGTTTGACTATTTAGGTGAACCGACTCCTTACGGTTGGCCTGCCCGTAGCTCTTATTTCGGCATTGTCGATCTGGCCGGTTTTCCGAAAGATGTGTATTATCTCTATCAGTCGGAATGGCATCCGGAGAAAAAGGTATTGCACCTTTTTCCGCATTGGAACTGGGCGCCGGGGCAGGATATAGATATGTGGGCTTATTATAATAATGCGGATGAGGTCGAGCTTTTTGTAAATGGCGAGTCGCAGGGTGTGCGTACAAAAGGTAAGGATGATTTTCATGTCGTATGGCGTGTGAAGTATGAACCAGGTGTGGTAAAAGTCGTTTCCCGCAAGGATGGAAAAACGGTATTGGAGAAGGAGATCCATACAGCCGGAGAACCAGCACAGATACGCTTGAAGGCTGATCGGAATGAAATCAAATCAGATGGCAGAGATCTTAGTTTTGTAACAGTGGAGGTGCTGGATAAAGATGGTAATCTTTGTCCGAATGCCGATAATCAGATCATGTTCGATGTGCAAGGTGCGGGATTTATTGCCGGTGTAGACAATGGTAGTCCTGTTTCAATGGAGAAATTCAAAGCTGATCATCGCAAGGCTTTCTATGGGAAGTGCCTGGTGGTTGTTCAAAGTGACGGAAAATCTGGAGGCATCAAACTGACGGCTACATCCGAAGGATTGAAAACGGCAGTGACCGCTATTAAAGCAAAATAAAAGTAACTTGTTAGCAGAATTCATTTATAACGGTATAGGAATGAATAAGACTCACCACAGATTACACAGATTGACACAGATTTATTAATCTAATAATCAGTAAAATAGAATCTGTGTCAATCTGTGTAATCTGTGGTGAATTAATTCATAACCGAAAAGAAATGAATGAATTCCGCCAACGACTAAAAGTAATATCTTTAATGTAATAATAATGAAGAAACAACTCTTTTCAACTCTCCTGTTTGCCTGTTCATTGACTACTTTGACAGCGCAAACTCCTGTATATTTAGATGATACGCAACCCATTGAAGCACGTGTAAAAGATGCTCTCAACCGTATGACATTGGAAGAGAAAGTAGCCCTTTGCCATGCGCAGAGCAAATTCAGCAGTCCCGGTGTGCCCCGTCTTGGTATCCCCGAACTTTGGACGAGTGATGGACCTCACGGTGTTCGTGCAGAAATCAACTGGAACGATTGGGGATATGCCAAATGGACTAATGACAGTATTACTGCTTTTCCTGCCTTGACTTGTCTTGCCGCTACCTGGAATCCGGAAATGTCCGCCATCTACGGCAAGGCTATTGGTGAAGAAGCCCGTTATCGGGAAAAAGATGTTCTTTTGGGCCCCGGCGTTAATATCTATCGTACTCCTCTGAATGGTCGTAACTTTGAATACATGGGGGAAGATCCTTATCTGGCAGGCGTGATGTGTGTACCTTATATTCGGGAGATACAGAAAAACGGGGTTGCCGTAAGTGTGAAACACTATGCTTTGAACAATCAGGAGTTATGGCGTGGACACATTGATGTGCAACTAAGCAACCGTGCCTTACACGAAATCTACCTCCCCGCTTTCAAGGCTGCTGTGCAGAAAGGTGGTGCTTGGACCGTGATGGGAGCCTATAACAAGGTGCGTGGTCAGCACGCCTGCCACAATGATCTTTTGCTGAATAAGATATTGAAGAATGACTGGGGTTTTGACGGTGTAGTCGTAACCGATTGGGGTGGTGCCCATGATACTTACGAAGCAGCCATGAATGGCTTGGACATCGAGATGGGATCCTATACCAACGGTCTGACCTCAGAAAGTGCATTTACCTTCGACGATTATTATCTGGCTAAGCCTTATCTCCGGATGTTGAAGGAAGGTAAGGTGCCTATGAGCACAGTGGATGATAAAGCCTCCCGTATTCTTCGCTTGATATTCCGCACGGCGATGAATCGTCAGAAACCTTATGGTTCGCTGACAAGTGAAGAGCATTATCAGGCTGCCCGTGAGATTGGTAATGAGGGTATTGTGCTTCTGAAAAACACACCTGTCCAGAAAAAAGGTACCCCTTTGCTGCCGCTTGATGGCTCTAAATATCAACGTATACTGGTAGTAGGTGACAATGCTGTCCGCTTGTTGAACGAAGGAGGCGGTTCTTCTGAACTGAAGGTAAAAGATATGATATCTCCACTCGATGGCATGCGCGCTCTTTATGGTGACAAGGTAGTTTATACGAAAGGTTACGCTGCCGGACGTCCGATGTATGGGCGTGCAGAAGAAATTCCCCAGTTGGTGATGGATTCCTTGCGCACAGCAGCAACTGAACTTGCCAAAGAAGCCGATCTTGTGATTCTGTTCGGTGGATTGAATAAGAATCATTTCCAGGATTGTGAAGCCGGCGACCGTGTGACATACGGTTTGCCATTCGGACAAAATGAACTGATTGAATCTCTGTTGGGAGTCAATGAAAATATGGTATTGGTATTGTTGAGTGGTAATGCCGTGGAAATGCCTTGGCTGAATAAAGTTCCGGCTGTCCTGCAAGGCTGGTATCTGGGATCTATGGGTGGTAATTCACTTGCTGATGTACTGAGTGGTGCAGTGAATCCCAGCGGAAAACTTCCTTTCTCCTTCCCTGTGAAATTGACGGATTGTGGTGCACATGCATTTGACGAATTGAGTTATCCGGGTGATAGTATCAAGCAGGTCTACAAAGAAGATATTCTGGTAGGTTATCGTTGGCATGATACCAAGAAGATTCCCGCCTTATTCCCTTTCGGGTATGGTTTGAGTTATACGACTTTTACCTATGGCAAACCGATAGCTTCTGCTAAAACAATAACTGCTGAGAATTCTCTGACTGTGACCATTCCTGTAAAGAATACGGGGAGTGTTGCCGGAAAGGAAGTCGTACAACTGTATGTAGGAGATGAAAAATGTAGTGTTCTGCGTCCTGTAAAAGAGTTAAAGGCGTTCCAAAAGATAACTTTGGCACCGGGTGAAGAAAAAGAAGTAACTTTCACCATCACTCCGGATGATTTGAAGTTCTATGATGAAACTGTTGGTGGATGGACGGCAGAACCGGGTAAGTTTAAGGCTTATATCGGAGCCTCTTCCGCGGATATTCGTGGAACGGTCGGGTTCGAACTGAAATAGTGGGAAGCCCTCACTTTGGCGTGAGAGTTTGTTAGAAATGACGGATAGTGTGCGGGTGAATTATTATTTGCCCGCACTTATTGTTTTATAGGGTATTTCTATTGCTTTTCCTACGGGATCTTAGTACTTTTGTGTACCAATACTTATTCTTTCCACCGCGGAGCTTTTTTCTTTCTATCGCGGTAGAAAGAATAAATGCTTGGCGCAATTTTCCTTAGCTGCGATAGGAAAAAGTGATAAAAGTGGCAGCGTGATAACATAAAATATACAAATGAGTGCATATTATGACCTTTTTGAGAAACCTGATGTCAACAAGACAGGTAAACAACAACCTCTTTACGCCCGTTTCATTCCCAAGGGAACTATTGAGCAGAAAGAATTTCTAAACCGTGTTCATCTCTTTACCGGTATTAGTCGCAGTTTGTTGGAGGGTGCTATGTCCGCTTTCATGGATGAGTTACGTGACTGCCTTGCCGATGGCTGGACAGTGGAGTTGGGTGAACTCGGATATTTTACGCCTTCACTGAGTTGCCAGCGTGAAGTAATGGAGAAAAAAGAACTTCGTGCAGCTTCGGTGAGGCTCCGAGGCTTGAATTTCCGTGTAAGTAAGGAGTTCTATAAGGAACTGGATAAAAAGATGCAGTTGGAGCGCCATCCACAGTCAGCGTCCAAATCCGAATCTTCCGTACCACTTCTTTCTGTGGAACAGCGTTTCCGTTTGCTCGAAGAGTATTTGCAACAGTACCTTGCATTAACCGTGCACAGTATGCCCGCCTGACGGGGCGCAGTGTGAAGCAGGCGGTTACGGACTTGAACTTGTTTATTGAAGACGGATTGCTGATGAAACATGGGGCGGGGAGAAATGTGGTGTATCTGAGAAATAAGTAGAAATTGAAATATGAGACTGTCGACAAAATAAAGAGCTTCATTGGTTCTGATACTCTGTTGGAGTCATGCCAAATTCTTCCTTAAAACATTTGGTGAAATATTTAGGAGATGAAAATCCGGTGGCATAAGCTACTTCAGAGATGCTTATAGCTTTCTTCTTCAATAAGCTACAAGCATATTTCAATTTGGCAGTTATATACGACTTAACACTTAGCCCTGCCGCTATAACTTTTGGTTATAAAAAATGCTCCCAACAAGGCTAAATTTGTTGGGAGCATGTTCTTTTAATTCGACCGCTAAGATAGCAATTTTTTCTTTAATGGTTACTATAATAAGCAAGAATTAACACTACAATTATTCCTATCACAAATATGGTGTATCCAATCCAGTTCGGTATCGGTCTATTTTTTTCTGGTTGTGGGTTGTATAGTTCAGGGTGTTTTGAAGCCTGATACCTTTCTTTTTCAGCCTCAGATGGGGGTATTGTACTTACTTGTCCTATGCTAAATGTTTCTTTGCATCTTAAACAAGTAACCTTTATATCCTTACTTCCTATAAATCCAGCTAATAAGCCAATTCCACCTGCTAAAACCGCACCTGTTAATGCTTTTCCAGCTCCGAATCCTTTTTGATTTGTAATAAGATTAGTCCCTCCACAAAAGGGACAATACACTTGATTGTTTGCATTTTGATTTTCCATAATTTAGATATATACGCTAAAAGTTAGGGTCTTCTTCCATTTTTCTGTCTATCATATCAAGATGTTCTTGCTGTTCTAGGCTACCTTGATATTCTTTTTGCTTACCTTTACCATCTAAGGTATGGTATTGATATTCTTCACTTGCTGCTTCTAAAGCCGCTTCTGCCGCTTCTTGCACTGCTGCAATTGAATCGGCTTCTCTAATAGAATCTAACAATGTTATTTTAGGGTCTTTCTCTTTTACATTAGAACAAGAAAAACAAACTGTTGATAAGAGAATCAAAAACAAATACTTTCTTTTCATAACTGTGAATTTATTGGTTAATACTAAAACTCATTCTGTTAGCAATAACCATACGTCAGTATATGAAAAAGACGCAGATAATTGCTCTACGCCTCTTGGCTCACCACAAGCCGTTACACACTGAGCAAGAAATCTGCGTCTATGCGGATTCCTCAACGTGTGTAATATATAACTCGTTCATTCTTTGAGGTGGTGATTCAGAGGCGATTGAGCTATATTATCATAAAAAAGCGCACCATTATTCAATGATACGCTGCAAATATAAGAATAACTTCATAATTTTCAACCTTAATCTTTATCCTTTTTCGTATTTTCAATTTCTTCTAATGATAGAACTTGCGCTGATTTTTCAGGATAAGGATAACCTTCAAGCATTTCATTCAACTTTTTAGTAATCTCTTCAAAGTCTTCCTCACTTACGCTGATTTTATTCTCTGCCATAAACAATTGAAGCCTTAACTCCATTTCTTTATTTTTCTTCTTCTTTTTTCCTTTTCCCATAATTAAGCTATATTGCGCAAAAGTAAATTAAATCTTTGAGAATCGCTAAAATTTCGGGTATTAAACCGAAATACAAATTCATCAATATACTTTTGCAAATGTTTTTTGCTTACCCTTATATAAGTTCCTAACATCACTCTGTCAAAATGCGACCAAGCGTTTTCTATCCCATTAGTACTAATAGTAATGATTTCGCCTTCATCGGTTGCGTAAGTCGTACCATAGAAATGCTTTTCATGGTCTACAGATCTTTGTTCATAATGACCATGTAATCCGGTGTATTCCCAACCATCGGTATAAACTACACTTTCTTCTTTAACGTATTCTTTAATGATAGGAACTAATGTCTTAGCCTGTGTGTTAGGAACAACCTTGGCTATTAATTTACCACCCCTTTCCAATATACCAAACACAGGAACTTTATCTTTGAAAGACCTGCCTTGGCATTTCTCTACTTTCTTATCTTTGTGCCTATTCTTGTTTTTCCCACCTACGAACGTTTCATCTATTTCTACTTCACCGGACAAACTGGTATCTTTTTCATTAACCCGTGCAGCAAATTTTCTTATCTTCATAAGCATGTGCCACGCTGTTTTCTGAGTAATCTCTAATATACGGCTTAATTGGCAAGAAGAAATACCTCCTTTATCAGCTTGAAACATAAACATCGCCAATAACCATTTAGTCATTGGAAGTTTAGTACCTGCAAGTGGAGTACCAGTTTTCACATCGAAGTATCGTCCGGTATTCTTGCACTTATACTTACCATTGGAACATTTATACACCTTAGAAGTAGGGTCATACGGTGAAATTACTTTCCCGTCCCATCTCATTTTTTCAAAGTATTGAATGGCTTTTTCTTCACTTGAAAGAGCTTTTGAGAAGATTGTGTATAAACTTTCGCCTTTCATAATGTTCACATTTAAGTTTGCCTAAATATAGTAATTTTCAGCCATATAAGCAAACAAAAAGCAACATATTTTTAAGAGAAAATTCTGTAAGGGTGCTAAAGAACATCCTTACAGAACATGCGCATCTATTACTGTTTATCAATTATAAACTGTACTTTTGTATCTGTATAAAAAAGAAGTATGAATACAATATGCATAGCCTTTTTAGGTATAAATCTTTCAGAATGGATTTCGTTAATTAGCGTTGCTCTATCTATTTTTTCTTTTTTCTATTCATGGAAAACACGTGAAAAAATAGATAAACAACAAATCGTTATTAACAAATATGTAATATCTGCTTATGAAGACGAAAAAGACAATCTAAAAAAGGCTGATATACAGTGTATTGCTTCCATTCCTGGAAATAGAAAAGATGAGTTTATTATGAGGATAAAAAACTGTGGCAAAGCACAAGCAAATAATATTGTTTTTTGTATAGTAGACGATGAAGATAAACGAATAAAAATGGACATGTCTCAAGTTGCTTCCCCATATCCTAGTTTGTTACCTAACCATTACTTTGATATAACATATCAAAGATTAATAAGGTGCAAAAACTATTATGAAATTCTATTTACATGGGATGATGAGTATGAGCAAGGTAGACAAAAACAACAATCAATCAATCCTTAATTTTATCACCTAATTTTTTATTTATTCTTTTTATTTTTCTGTTTGTTATTGCATTTATAATTATAGTAATTACACAAATAATAATTGTGCATATATTAATATAGTCTTTAAATTCCATATCATTCCATTTTTATAGTTAATAAAAAAAGCCCGCATTTCTACGATCCATTACTTTTTGTTATCACTGACCTAAGCGGTGTCAGGTCGTATATAACTGCCTTCAATTTTATGTTTCGTATAAATTCTAAAGGAGTACATCCGGTGATTACCTTACATTTTCTGCTCAGAGTGGAACGGGAAATGTGAAGATCGGAGGCCATTTGCACTGTGTCGAAGTCAGATTCCTGAATATGCCATTCCACACATTGCATTGCGTTGTTCAGAAATTCTTCATCGGCACTCTGATAATCCAGATTAGAAATGTTTATCTCCATCTTGGAACGAAAACTTTGGCGACACTGTTCGCGCGATTGCAACAAATTGTCTATCCGTGCCTGCAATATTTTCATTTCAAAAGGTTTGGCGATATAGCTTTCTGCTCCGGCCTTGTAACATTCTATTTGGTCGTTCGCTGCATTCTTGGCTGTAAGCATGATGATGGGGATATGACTTGTTTGTACCTGTTGCGGTATGTCTGTTTCTCTATCCTGAATAGGCAAGGGGGAGGACTCTACTATTTCCTGTTCACTGTATGCTTCTCTGTCAATTGGTATTTCTACTGTAAACAGTGATCCTTTACCCAGTTCGCTGCTCACCTCGATGTTTCCGTGATGCAGAGTTACCAGTTCTTTGGTTAATGACAAGCCAATTCCATTTGACTGGTATCTTGGGTGGCTTTTACTATTATAGAATTTGGTAAATATCTGTTTGATATCTTTTTCCGCAATTCCGATGCCTTCATCTTCCACTTTGAGTATGAGGTATCTGCAACCCTCTTTGTAGACAGAGGTCATACTCACGTTTATTTTTTTATGTTCCGGAGTATATTTGATAGAATTGGAAAGTAGATTGAATAATATTTTATCAAGCTTGTCAATATCCGTATATCCCCAGATCCCGTCTTCTATTCGGGTGCTTAGGGAGATGTTTTTTTTACGGGCCAATGATTGAAAGTTGGAAGCTACAATCCCTGAAACAAAAGAAGATAAGTTACTTTTACTTACATTCACTTCCATTTTCTTGCTTTCTACTTTTCGGAAGTCTAAGATTTGCTGCAACAGTCGTTTTAGTCGGTTAGCATTGGAGCGTAGGATTTCCACTTGTCTTTCTGAATTATTTTGATTCTCTTCCAAATCATCGGCAACGCAGGAGATGATGGTAAGCGGAGTGAGAAGCTCGTGGGAAATATTTGTGAAATAATTTAATTTAATCTGGGTGAGTTCTTCTTGTAGTATTAATTTGTTTTTCTTTTTTATGCGTCTGGTATAGCTATGATAGATCCCACTAAACGTTATTATCTGAAAATAGATGCTGCCAGCAAAGCCGCCAACGTAAAAGTTAACGGACAGGTGGCAGGTAACCATGCCGGAGGATATTCGGCTTTTATATTGGACGTTACCGGGCTTATAAGAAAGGAAAATGAGATTGAAATCATTGTTGACAATGCTCGTCGGGACATCACGCCGCTTTGGGCGGACTTCACTTTCTGGGGAGGTATTTATCGGGATGTGTGGCTTATTTCCACTCCGGAGCAGCACTTTAACATGGCGAATTACGGATCGACCGGTGTATTTCTCAGTACCCCCGTTGTCAACGACCGGGAGGGAGTAGTGCAGATAAAAGCGGAGGTGACCAATGATGCCAGTTCAAAAGTGCGCTTAAAGATGCGGAACTGCATTTATGATGCCCAAGGAAAACTTCTCCAGACGAAGATACAGCCTTTCTCATTGAAGGCGGGAGAGACGGCTACCGTGGAGTGTAGATCTGATGTAATAGCCAATCCTCAATTGTGGACACCGGAAATGCCGGCATTGTACTGTGTCACTACCACTATCGTGAATGCAAAAAACGGAGATATTCTGGATGAGGTTTCCAATAAAGTAGGTTTCAGATGGTTTTCGTTTGATGCAGGCAAAGGATTCAGTCTGAACGGGAAGCCTTATAAACTGCATGGAGTGAATCGTCATCAGGATCAGGCACCTGTAGGAGTGGCCATAGACGACGAAGTGAATCGCCGGGACATAAGGCAAATGAAAGAAATAGGATGTAATTTTATCCGCTATCCCATTATCCGCAGGATGATGCTTTGCTGGATGCATGCGATGAATTGGGACTATTGGCTTGGGAAGAAATTCCAATCGTGAATATGGTACCCGATACACCAGGATATGAAGACAATTGTGAGACTAATCTTGTAGAAATGATCCGGCAACATTACAACCACCCTTGTATTATTGCGTGGGGGTATATGAATGAAATATTGCTGATTGCTCCTACACCCGATAAACCAGAGTGGCCTACGGTGAGAGACCGTACTGTACGGCTGGCACAGCGGTTGGAGAAGCGCCTGAAAGAAGAAGATCCCTCACGTGTGAGTGTGATGGCATTTCATGGTTCTGACCTTTACAATACGATTGGGCTTGCGCTTGGAAATGTGGCGGGATGGAATCTTTATCAAGGATGGTATTTCGGTGAGCTGCCCCACTTTGAACAGTGGCTGGAGGATCAGCAGCAATATGTAGAGCATTATCTTCCTTACATTGAAAATAATGACTACATTGCCGGATGTGCTTATTGGGGATATGTTGATTTTAATGTTGCCGCCCGCCAGGAATCCATGCCTCGCGTTAATAATAAGGGACTTTTTTACAATGACCGTACTCCGAAAGACGTGGCTTATTATTTCAAGGCCATGTGGCGTAATGATGTTCCGGTGTTGCATATAGCAAGTCGTGACTGGGCTTCTCGGATAGGAAAGGCGGAAGAAGAACAGCCCGTTAAGATTTATACAAATTTGGATGAAGTGGAACTGATTCTGAACGGCACATCCTGTGGTAAACAACGCCCATCCAATCATAACACCACATTTCGGGTGAAGCTGCCTAAAGGTACTTCCTCACTGATAGCCAGAGGTTTTAAAAACGGTACTTTTCAATCGATTTGACATCACTATTTGTGGAAAGGTAGTGGAACAGAATTATTCTCCGGCTGACAATAACCGCTATCTTAACGCATGCCGCCGCTATATCGTGTATAACGCTGACGGATGTATTGATATACGTTTCACTCCGTTGCAAGGCAAGCCTATCCTTTCGGGACTCAAAATTCGAAAATTATAGATGTAAGCGATAGACAAAACGAAATGGGGGCTAATGATAATTCTTAATTGCTATATCTATTTAATGGGTAAGAATTAGGGAGCATTATTAGAACCCGTTTCATTTTTTGGAGGTAAAAGTTTGCATTAGTACGAGAGTGCCGGATTGCATCGCTTTTCTGCAAAATGTTCTCTGCCTGTAGAGATACTTTAAAAGGCCTTCTTTCATTATCAGTGCTTTACCTGGTTGACTTGTAGAGACTATCGCTAAATCTTCTTTTTCCCTATTTTCTTTTAAGGTCCTGTGTATTCTTGATCTGTAGAGAATACGTATTTTTAAATGTCTGTTTATTAGTAGTTTGACGTAATCTCCTGTAGATGCCATTTTCTTGCTTTCTCATACTTCTCACCCTAACTTTGCAACATCGAATCTGAGAAAACAGAAGTTTGACTGTTGAGGCCTCATGGTGAAAAACTTCTTGTTTCCAACTGAGATAAGATAAATATAGTAATAGTATTCTAATCATTAAAAACAAGAAGATTATGGCAATTAAGTATGAAGTAAAGAAAGTAGTATTTGGCTTTGACAAAAGTAAAACTGAGAAATTCGTGGCACAGTCAAAGGTGCTGGGTATGGTGGAATTTAAGACACTTTGCGAAGAGGTGCAGAAAGTAAGCATGGCGCCACGTGGTGTGGTGAAGATGGTTATTGACGGGCTGATTGATACCTTGAATATGGATTTGGATAAAGGTTATTCTGTACAATTGGGAGACTTTGGATGTTTCCGTCCCGGGCTGAATGCAAAAAGCCAGGTGGGAGTGGAAGATGTGGATGCTAATACGGTGTATCGTCGAAAAATCATTTTTTGCCCGGGAAGCTATTTTAAAAGTATGCTGGGTAAGGCTACTGTTGAGAGGTTGACATTAGGTAAGGGTACTGTGGTTGGAAACACAGTTGTTAAACCTGACCAAGGCGGTAGTGGCTCCGGAGAGGGTGGGCTGGATGAGAATCCTTTGGGATAATTGCTGCTTTCTTATATATAGTCATAAGCCTCGACTTTCTTAAGCCGAGGCTTTGATATATACTAATTATCAGGGTTATATAGACAAAATATTCTTGTTGGTAGAGGTTTTTGAAAGGCTTTCTTCGTATTTTCATTTATTTTTAAGCATATATAGATTTCTCCTTTTTTATTGTATATTTGCCCGGTGTATCATATATAAAGGAAGGTCTGGTGATATGTTTATTCTTTTATATAGTCTGATTATTAGTGAATTACCTTATGTCTTATAAACTATAGTTCTGATAAATGAAAAACTTTCTTTTGATAATCGGGATGCTACTTTGTGTCTATGAAGGGTTTGGGCAACCGATAGGCTACATGAATGTGTGGGAAAGAGCACCACTCCATATTCCCAATGAATCATCGACAGACGCACCGTTGCAGGGAAATGGAGATATTGGTATGTGTGTCGGATTTGAGAGAGGAATCTTGCGCTATTATCTGACAAAGAATGATTTCTGGCGTTTGCAATCTAAGGCAGAGCATCTGTCTGGGCCAAGAGTATGTGGATATGTAGACATAAAGATCAAAAATTATGAGAATGCAGGATTTAAGGCGGAACAGTCGTTGATAAATGGTGGCACAACATGTATTTTGCAACAGAATGTAAGTGAAGTGAAATCGTATTCTTGGGTTTCGGCAACAGAGAATCTGGCAATTATTACTTTGAGTGCTCTTGAAGATACGATAGAAGTATCTTTGGATTTGAATGTACCCCATAATGAAATGGCTTTAGTGGAAAAAGGAGAGTCCGATGGGACTGCTTATCTGACACGCGCCTTTATTGAAGAAACAGATATTCCCACTACGATTGCATTTGCTCTGCAAACAACTACCGGTAATTGCAAGAGTCTTATTCTCTATCCTGGTAAGCCCATCCGCCTTTTTATTGCTCTTGAAAGTAAGTTCAAAAAGAAAAATCCTTTGAAACACGTGTTGAAGCAGGTGCGTGGTATGAACTCAATGAGGGTGGAACATTTATGGGAAGAATATAATGCGTGGTGGAATTCTTATTGGGACAAATCCTCATTTGCTATAGATGATAAAGTACTCATGAAAGCTTACTATCAAGGATTGTATACAATGGGTGCTTGTAGTCGTGACAAAAGGTTTCCACCGGCCTTGTTCGGTTGGGTAACAACTGATAAGCCGACTTGGAATGGTGATTATCATCTGAATTATAATTTCTATGCTCCGTTTTATGGTCTGTATAGTGCTAATCGTATAGAGCAGGCTACCGGTCAGGAAACACCTCTGCTTGATTTTATGCAGAGAGGACGCTGGTATGCGGAACAAGTGACTCGGACGCGCGGAATCCTTTATCCGGTAGGTATAGGACCACTAGGAGTTGAGGTGACTAGAGATTTTCCTGTATTGACAGACAATGGCTATACTGAAGAAGGAGATGTGGAGTCAGGTGGTTTGTTCTATAAGCAACGGTCTCATGCTCTTTTCGGTACAGTTAATATGGCTCAGCATTGGCGGCATACCTATGATTTGAATTATGGAAAAAGAATCTATCCATATGTATTGGCTATTGCTGATTTTTGGGAGGATTTCCTGAAGTTTGAGGATGGGCAGTATCAGATATACGAAGACGCAGAGAATGAAAAGTCTGGATTCAGCAAAAACCCAGGTATGTCCATAGCCTTGTTAAAGAATGCATTGGAATTGGCTATTGACCTTAGTAAGGCACTCAAAAAAGATAAAGAAAGACAAACCAAGTGGCAGGATATTATAGATCATTTAAGAGCATTACCTACCTGGGAGCGACGTGGAAAACGTTTTCTTCGTGGTGCTGAAGAGGATGAGAAAGGGAGGCAGGTATTCGGAGTGAGCTTTTCAATGATATATCCTGCGAATGGAGTAACGCTGAATAGTGATTCTATTGTGCTTGCGGCAGGATTGAATACAGTTGATGCTATTCAACAATGGCAGCATCACAATGCTACCAGTAGTTTTTATCCGGCTGCTGTAAGGGTGGGGTATAATCCCCAGAAGATATTTGAAGAATTGCATAAGTATGCCCTTCATACATATCCTAATGGTTTCCAGTTGGATAATCCCCATGGTATAGAAAATAGCTGTACGGTGGTCAATACGCTGAATGAAATGGTCTGTATGAGTGTGGGACATAAAATACGACTGTTTGCTGTATGGCCTGAAACAGTGGATGTTTCTTTCAAAAAGGTAAGAACCTGGGGGGCTTTTTTAGTTTCAGCAAGTTTCAAAACCGGAACAGTTTGCGACGTTTCAGTGTTTAGTGAGAAAGGACGTCCTTGTACGGTTGTCAACCCATGGAAAGGAAGAAAGGTCTTGCTGGTTCGTAATGGCAAAATGGGCGAGCAACTGCTGGGTGAAGAACTCACATTCTCTACCTCTGTAAATGAGACCATTGTATTGAAACCATTATAAAAAAGAATCTTTAACTTCATTATGATATGCCGGCAACTGATTTGCTATTATGGAGACGCTTTATTGAAGGAGATGAAGAAGCATATGCCTGCATCTACAGGCAGTATGTGGACTCGCTTTATGCATATGCTTCCTGTTTTATAAGTGATAAATGTCTGGTAGAGGACTGTATTCAAGACTTGTTTATTAAAATCTATCAGAACCGTAAGAGCCTTAAAGAAACAGATAATATAAAACTATATCTATTCGTAGCTTTAAAGCGCCAGTTGTTCAATAGTCTCAGAAAAGAAGTCGAATCTATTTCATTGGAAGACGCTGCCCCTGTTTTTTCTATAGAGTATACGGTTGAGGACAGGATGATAGAGAGAGAGCAGGATGCATCTAAAAATGAGCGGATACTTGAGATGCTGAAAACGTTGAACCCACATCAGAAAGAAATCATTTATTATCGTTTTGAAGAGGGGCTGAGTTATGAAGAGATTGGGCTTCTGATGGAAATGAAGGCTCAATCAGCCCAGAATATAGTGCAGCGTGCTTTTAAAAAACTGCGTGAAGCATTTTCTCCGGAAGACTTCTTCCTTTTCTTGTTATTCTTCACCAAACTTTAAACTGCTTTTTTGATATTTTATGTTTTACTTTGGATTAAGTTGGTCAGCCAAAACTTAATCCGGGGTAAAACATTTTTTTTATTTTATTCTATAAAAAGTGAGTATGTTCGTAAAAAATGTGTGTTTACCTATTGAAATGAAGATGGAAGTATGAGTACTGAGATGAAAAATTATGCAGGCTTTTCTGCAAAAGAGTTGCTGGATGACAATTATTTCATCCAATCACATAAAGAAAGGACACCGGAGTCTGATGCTTTTTGGTATGAGCTGTTACATTCAGGCAAGCTGGTTCGTGCAGAATATGAACATGCCTGTTTGGTATTGGAGGCCTTTGGCATGAAGACAGAGAAGATATCTTCTTCAGGAAAAGAGGAACTTTGGAACAGGATTACGCATGCTAACCGGCACATTAGAAAAGTGCGCCGTATACGTATGAGCGTATTTCTTTCTGCAGCAGCATCTTTGCTGATTATCTTTTTATTGAATGTCTCTGATATATATAATCATGATACGATTGATGAATCATTGCAGTTGCTTTCGCAGATAGAAGTATCGACACAGGGAGAGGAGATACAACTAATATTACCAGGAAAATCCATAGCGATCAAAGGGCAAGACTCAAAAATTCAACATGATTCCAAAGGTAATGTGACAGTCAATTCCGAACAACTTCAGGAGTCAGTCACTGATGAAGAGCATAGTTTCAACCAACTGATTGTACCTAATGGAAAACGTTCTACTCTAGCCTTGGAAGATGGGACAAAAATGTGGATTAATGCGGGTAGCCGTGTGATTTATCCCAATAAATTCAAGAAGAATAAGAGAGAAATCTATGTAGACGGAGAGGTATATATGGAGGTGGCTCGTGATGAAGAGCGTCCTTTTGTAGTGAAAACAAACATGCTGGATGTACAGGTGTTGGGAACTTCATTCAATGTTATGGCATACAAAAATGATGTGCAGAGTGCAGTTGTTTTAGCATCGGGTTCTGTACGTGTCAATGCCAAAGATGGGCAGGTCAAACTGGTACCCAACGAGATGTTTTCTTATAGTGAGCAACGTGGTGGGCTTGTAAAAGAAGTAGTGGTTACAGACTATATATCATGGAAAGATGGTATTTATATCTATCACAGCGAACCATTATCTTCTATCCTTAGCCGTATTTCTCGCTATTACGGGAAAGAAATAAGTTATGATTCGGATGTTGCGATGTTTAAGTGCTCGGGTAAATTGAATTTGCAGGAGGATTTGGACAGTCTGCTGGAAGGATTAACGCATACCGTTCCTGTAGATTATATAAGATCGGATGAAAAGTATACAGTGAAAAAGAAATTGATAAATAACCTCAAAGAATAGAATGCTTATGAAACAGAAAAACTGAAAAACACCTAAATAATCATAGCGGTAAAACTGCTTCTATCTCATTTTCAATTTTAAATCTTATACAATAATTATTCTTTAAATCCAAGAGTGAAAACATGAAAAAGAAATGTGTTTTGCGGAAAGATAAATGTGAGAAGATTAAATTGACCATACTTTTACTTCTGACCGGAATCAATATGGGATTTGCCAGTCAGGTATATTCGCAGTCAACAGTCTTGTCATTGAATGTGAACAATGGTACGGTTAAAGAAATCTTTGCTGAAATCGAAAAACAAAGTGAATATGTATTCTTTTATTATGATAATGTTCTGGATGTTAACCGTAAGGTGAAAATTAATGTACAGAACAAAACGGTGGAAGAAGTCTTGAAACAGATATTTGCTGGAACAGATAACTCCTTTGTTGTAAAGGATCGGCAGATATTTATATCCAAGGATGATAAAAAAATGGCCTCAGAACCGGGAGTAACACAAGATGGTAAAAAGATGTTTCGGGGAAAAGTAATGGATGATCTGGGAGAGCCGTTGCCAGGTGCCACAATACTTGTGGTGGGTAGTACGCGTGGTGTAACTACCGATTTGGACGGTACTTTTGAGATAGAAGTGAAGTCTTCTGATAAACTGAAAATTTCTTTTCTCGGCTTAGGCGATCAGATTATTACAGTAGGTAATCAGCAAAATGTGATTGTCCGTCTGGAACAAAAGGTAAATGAACTCGCTGATGTGGTGGTAGTGGGTTATGGTCGTCAGAAAAAGGAAAGTGTGGTTGGAGCCATTTCTACAGTGGACGTATCTGCATTGAAAGTGCCTGGTGCTTCACTTTCAACTTCTCTGGCAGGACAACTGGCCGGTGTCGTTTCCATGTCTCGTTCAGGAGAACCTGGGAAAAATAGTGCGGCAGAGTTTTATATTCGTGGCGTTTCTTCTTTCAAAGGAACATCTACCCCATTGGTCCTAGTTGATGGTATTGAACGTGAACTTGATTTGGTAGATACGGAAGACATCGCTTCTTTTTCTATTCTGAAAGATGCTGCAGCATCAGCTGTTTATGGTGTACGCGGTGCTAATGGCGTTATTCTGATAACCACAAAGAAAGGTCAGGAAGGAAAACCCAGAATCAATGCACGTGCAGAATTTGGTTTTACCAATCCTACAAGACGCCCTTCTATGCTGGGTTCTGCAGAGTGGGCTGAATTATATAATGAAGCTTCGGGATATAGTTATTATTCACCGGAAGAAATACAAAAATATCGTGACGGAAACGATTCTGATTTATATCCGAATGTGAACTGGACAAAAGCACTGTTTGATAATATAGCTGCGAATCAACGTGTCAATTTAAGCGTTACGGGCGGTGGAGATGTGGTAAAATACTATGTTGCTGGTTCCTATTATCATGAGAATTCTATTTATAAGAATGCTGGCAATATTTATGGTTATAACTCTTCATTGCGTTATAATAAATTTAATTTCCGTGCTAATGTAGACATCAATGTTACTTCCAGTACCTTACTGAATGTCAATTTAGCGAATATTTATGAAAAATCGTTTGGACCGGGATATGGCAGTAATGATGATGATATTTGGAGTTACACTCTTTCTACTTCGCCGAATGCTTTTCCTGTTCAATATTCGGATGGTACTTTATCTGGTCCATCAACTGATGCTGGCCAAAATCCATGGAATCTTCTTGTACATTCTGGTTATCGGGAACAATTCTGGAATTCGGCTCAGTCTTTGATAGGTTTGACACAGGATATGGGGAAAATCTGGGAACCGTTGGAAGGTTTGACTGCTAATGTAAAGTTCTCATGGGATGCTTGGAATACTACTTCTCAGCGTCGCTATAAGACTCCAACTACTTACCATGCACATGGAAAGGCAGAAGATGGCAGTCTGATTTATGATGATAATAATGGTGACGGGATATGGGACCCTGTACATACAGGAGACGAAAAATTAGGGTACACAGTAGGGCGTAGCGGTACGATGACTACCTATCTGGAAGGTTCGTTGACTTATAATCGGATTTTTGCAGACCAACACCGTGTGGGAGCTTTGTTCTTATATAATCAGAAGATACGTACGAATACTCAGGCAGAAAGTGGAGATGATGCTTTACCCTACAAAAATCAAGGTTTGGCAGGCCGTCTTACCTATGCTTTCAGAGATACTTACTTTGCAGAGTTTAATGTGGGATATAACGGTTCGGAAAATTTTGCTCGTGGTCATCGTTTTGGCTTCTTCCCGGCTGGTGCTATAGGTTGGCTGGTTTCTAATGAAAAATGGTTTGAGTCGGTTACGAAGGTGGTGGATGTTCTTAAACTGAAAGCTTCCTACGGATTAGTGGGAAATGATGATATCGGCGGGCAGCGCCGTTGGGTATACGAATCGACTATTGTCAATGGTGGCAGCTGGAATTATGGTGAAAGTGGCAATCAGGGAGGACAGGGTATTGTAGTTGGTGAGGTAGAGAATCTGTCTGCTTCTTGGGAAGAAGCGCTGAAGCTCAATGTGGGATTTGAACTTTCTCTGTTTGAGAAGGTTAAGTTGCAGGCTGACTACTTCCGTGAAAAACGAAGCGGAATCTTTTTGCAGCGTTCCGGGCTTCCGATTATTGTAGGTATCTCTACGATCCCTTATATAAATGTTGGTGAAACATTGAATCAGGGCATTGATGCTAATCTTGAATATTCACAGAAGATTAGTAATGTCTTTGTTACAGCGCGTGGTAATTTTACTTATAATCGCAATAAAATGATTAATAATGATGATCCGGACTGGGAATATAAATATCAGAACCGAATAGGAAAACCATTCGGATCGTATGGTTCCGTACAACCTTTTGGTCTGAAGGCATTAGGACTGTTTGCAAGCCAGGAGGAAATAGATAATAGCCCGAAACAAACTTACGGTGAGTATCGTGTGGGCGATATCAGATATCAGGATATTAATGGGGATGGCGTCATTGATTCACAAGATGAGGTAGCATTGGGATATACTAACATGCCGGAAATAGTATATGGTTTCGGAGCAACGGCCCAGTGGAAGAATTGGGATTTCAATGTCTTTTTCCAAGGAGTGGCTCATACCGGTTTCTTTTTGGCGGGTGCTTCTCTTCGCAGCCCTTTTAGCAGTGGTAGTATGGAACGCTCTGCGGTTAATGAGGATATATACGGTAATGTATGGATGTCTACAAATACTCCAGAGCAGAATGACCGTGCTATTTATCCTCGACTGAGTTTGTCAAATCAGGCTGGTTCTTCCAATAATAATCAAACTTCTGACTGGTGGTTAAGAGATGGTAGTTTCCTGCGTTTGAAGAATTTTGAGATTGGTTATACCTTACCCAAAAAACTGTTGGGAAAGAATTTTATTAGGTCTTTGCGCTTTTATGTGGCGGCAAACAATCTTCTGACATTCAGTAATTTCAAACTGTGGGATCCGGAGAAAGGAAGTTCCGACGGTTCTGGTTATCCATTGAATAGAGTAGTTACCTTAGGATTTAATATCAACTTATAATTTGTACTATGATGAGTTTATTGAAATACATTTATAGTTTGTCTCTTGTTGTATTGTCGGGATTTCTTTTGGTCGCATGTGAGGATTTTCTGGATAGGCAAGAAGATGAAAAATTGACATTTGAAAAAATATGGGAATCGAGAAATACGACTAAGCAGTATTGGTTGAACGCAATGTCTTTCCTTCCTAAAGAGAATGCACGCGAAATTGGTAATGATGATCCGTATATTGGAGCATCTGATGAAGGTTCTATTGCATTCGAACGTAATTTTCGTGCTATGAATTTTGGTTCGTGGAATCCTTCAAGTATTCCGTATTATAAAATGGATTATTATTATAAAGGTATACGTGAGTGTAATATCTTTCTGCAAAATGCTGATAGGTGTTCAGATCCTCTGCTGGATAAGCACGAGCTGGCTAAATGGAAGATTCAGGCCCGTTTTGCCAGAGCATATTATTATTTTGTGATGATGAGAGATTTCGGTCCGGTATTCCTGCTGGGTGACGAGCTTTTGGATTTTATGGCGACTACTGAAGAGTTGTATCGTCCGCGAGCCACTTGGGAACAATGTGTAGATTATGTCGTCAGTGAGATGACCGCTTGTGCTGAAGATCCGGCAATGCAGAAACAGACGGAACTGAGTAACAGTGAATGGGGATTTGCTACCCAGGGTACATGTTATGCTGTAATTTCTCGTCTCACGCTTTATTCCGCCCGTGATTTATTTAATGGAAATACTCTTTACAGAAATATAGTCAATCCAGTTTGTGAAGAATTTCCTGAGCAGTCGGGAAAGGCATTATTTCCGCAGACTTATGATGCAAATAAATGGCTTATAGCTGCTCAGGCAGCACATAAAGTTTTTGATGACGGTAGTTACAAGCTATATCGTGCCGGAAATGGAAATCCTTATGAAGACTATTACGGGATAGGTTATAAAACATGGAATAGCGAATTAATCTGGACGGATGGCTACTTTAGCCGTTTCGGTTGGGGAGTAACGACTGTACCGACCGGTATTGCTGGTACGGCATACGGTGGTATCGGACCTACTCAGCAACAAGTAGATGCTTATGCTATGAACAATGGGCGTTATCCGATACTGGGATATAATGCGTCTGGCAAGCCAATTGTGGATACTGACGCTGGTTACAGTGTTGAAAATGAATTTGTGAAGACTGATTGGGAATATCCGGCAAAAGGCTGGTCTACCTCAGATAACTACTGGATCAAGGCTCCCAATATGTATAAGGATAGGGAACCACGTTTTTACATTACTGTGTTTTTTAGTGGTAATAATTGGTTGCATGGTGAAGCCAGAACGCCCATTTCTTTTGCTAAAGGTGGTAATGGAAACAAGTCGCCTGATTATCCGAAGAGCGGATATTTATGTAATCGTTTTTATGATCACTATCAGAATTCAGCCGGCAATAACTGGGGCAATATCACTTTTCCGGTATTCCGCTTAGGTGAAATTTATCTGAATTTTATAGAATCTGTATTGGAATGCAAAAAGAGAGGGGTCACCTTGCCTGTCGGATATTATGAAGAGGCGATGGATAAGTGGAATGATTTGCGTAACCGTGCTGGAGTTTTGCCTATTCTGGAGGTTTATCCCGATGCATCTATAGAAGACCTGATAGAGTTTTGTCGCAAAGAACGCCGTGTGGAATTGGCTTTTGAAAGACACCGTTATTTTGATACGCGCACATGGAAGATTGCCGAAAAGACAGATGGAGGAAAAATGTATGGTATGGATACAACCTATCCTTTGGGTAACATGAGTCCGACAGAAACTCCTGATGGATTCTGGAAGAGGGTTGTGTTCGAAAACCGCATATTCAATAGAAATCATTATCTGTATCCTTTTGCCCAACGTGAGATAGACCGGAATAAATTACTGGTTCAGAATTATGGTTGGTAATAGACTATATCTATTTTTGAATGTGTAAAAAGGTTATGAATAGATTAAAAACGTCCCTGACCGATTGGGGGCACAACGATTATTTAGGTATGAAAAAAAGTATATTATATATTGCTCTTTGTTTATTCTCTGTCTTGCAGATCTCTTGTGAAGACAATAGAGAAGAATATTTGGATGATTATAGTACGATTCTCTATTTTCGGAACAGTGGTGAAATAGAACATTCAATCTATAAAACGGAGGAAGAGACTCATTATGCAGTCTCTATTGTTAAGGCTGGGTCAGATATGAGTGCGACTACTACCGTAGATATGAAGGTAATGGATGAGAGTATGTTGGCTGAATATAATGAAAATCAGGGAACACGCTATAAAATGTTGCCGTCGGGTTGTTACTCGATAAAAACCGGGCTGCTGACTTTTAATGCTACTGAGATGTACAAAAAGGTAGACTTATCGTTTTATACAGAAGCAATCAGTGTATTGCAGGATGAAGAGCAGGAAAATGAATACATTGTTCCTTTGTTTTTGTCGAATTCGTCTGATTCTATTAATACTGAAAAAAAATATATGTTCATTAAACCGGAAGTGGTGACTCCCGTAGTCAGCTTTGAGAAAACCGGTTATGTAATGAATGCTTTCCCTGAAACAGGTGGAGATCATATTGATTTGACATTGCCCTTATGGCTCTCTATTGAGAATAAGTGGTCATTCGACTGTTATACGGAAGTGGATGAGTCACTTCTGGAAGCTTATAACCAAGAGCAAGGAGGTAATTTGATGTTACTTCCCCCCGCTTCGTATATAATAAATGAGGATGGAATTGTCAAAATGACTCCTGAAGGAGAAAATAGACTGAGTATAAAGGTGAGTCGGGAAGGGTTGAGCTACGGTAATTATGTGCTGCCTCTACTGCTGGCAGGTACTTCTTTTGAAGCGATTGATGTAGATCCGACGAAAAGCACCTGTTTATTAGGAGTTTCTTATGTACCGGATGCGGAGAGCCTGACATCTATACATCTTGTTGAGAATATGATTTCTTATCATCCTAATAGTATTTGTGAGGGTTCTGTTGCTGAATTGATTGACGGTGATCCGGGAACTTACTTCCATAGTGACTATTCGGTGGGTGTAGCCTTACCGCATTGGCTTCAGTTCGCTCTTCCAAGTGAGGTTTCTGCTTTCCGTTTTGAATATGTAACTCGAAATGCTGGTTCACATGTAGTACCTCATAGAGTTTCACTTTATGGAAGTACGGATGGTGTGGAGTTTAGAAAGATTGCTGTTCTGAGCAGTGAACTGCCTTATGATGTGGGACAGACATATACATCACCTGTCTTTGTGACAGGTGAAAAGATTAAGCATATAAGAATGACAGTTGATGAATCACCCAGTGGTAGCTTTGCTTTGGCTGAGTTCAGACTCTGGGCACTATAAGGTATTTTTATATCACTTAATTGTACTCAGAACCTGTTTGAGATGTACTTGCTCTGTACGTTCTTCGTTTAGAAGGATCTTTGGTTGAAGAATGGACGGGGAATGCATGGAGCAAGCGTATCTCGGGTATGTACAGGTACATTTGAGAAAAATATGATTCGAATGAAAAAAGGATTATCAATATTATATTCAGCATTATTTCTTATTTCTTGTACATCTGCAAAAGATGGGCAGATAGATTTGGCTAGCTTCTCGTCTTATGTAAATCCATTTATAGGAGCTACTACGAATACAGAGGCTGCCGGAAGTTATCATGGGCTTGGAAAAACCTTTCCTGGTGCGACAGCACCATTTGGAATGGTACAGGTTAGTCCAAACACTGTTACTGGAGGGGATAATGGAAGTGGTTACAGCAATGAACATACGTCTATTGAAGGATTCGCTTTTACACAAATGTCGGGAATTGGTTGGTATGGCGATTTAGGTAACTTTCTGGTTATGCCTACCATTGGGGAACTGAAAACTTTTGCCGGAACTTTGGAGCATCCGGAGGAAGGCTATCGATCCCGTTATGATAAACAAAGTGAACAAGCCTCTGCCGGGTATTATTCTGTACTGCTGACTGATTATGGAATTCGTGCGGAAGCAACGGCATTACAGCATAGCGGAATGCTGCGTTTTACTTTCCCGGAGAGTAAAGAGGCGCATATACAGATTGATTTGGCACGGCGGGTAGGTGGAACTTCCGTACAGCAATTTATTGAAGTGGTGAATGATAAAAAGATCAGGGGATGGATGAAATGCACTCCCGAAGGTGGTGGTTGGGGAAATGGAGAAGGTGAGGCCAACTATATGGTTTATTTCTGTGCAGAGTTCTCGCATCCTTTTGAAACTCACGGTGTCTGGTCAGCCCATATTCCTGACGGAGAGAAACGTAAACGTGAGAATATAGAGAGTGAAAGTTATCGGGACTTGATAAGGCAAGCCAGTCTTATTCCTTCGGTGACTACCTATGAAGGTAAACATATTGGCTTTTATGCAGATTTTGTAACTCGGAAGGATGAACAGATACTTATGAAAAGCGGTATTTCGTTTACCAGTCTGAAAAATGCGGAAGAGAATCTATATGCCGAGATTAAAGGATGGGATTTTGACGAAACACATGAAACTTGTGTTCGGTTATGGGACAAGGAATTATCAAAGATAACAGTGACTGGTGGTACGGAGGATGAGAAAAAGATCTTTTATACAGCAATGTATCACACACTGATCGATCCTCGCATTTGCAGTGATGTGAATGGTGAGTATTGGGGAGCCGATAATCAGATTCATCAAACTAAAAAATTTGATAAGCGTACAATTTTTAGTGGCTGGGATGTATTCCGTAGCCAAATGCCGTTGCAAACATTGATAAATCCTACGGTAGTGAATGATTTGATAAATTCTTTGGTCGAGATTGCAGAACAGAGTGGAAATGAATATCTGGAACGCTGGGAATTATTGAATGCTTATTCCGGTTGTATGTTGGGTAATCCTGCTATTTCTATTTTATGTGATGCTTACACAAAAGGTATCCGGGATTATGATGTAGAGAAAGCTTACCATTATGCTTTGAATACGGCGCGGATGTTTAAAAATAACGATCAAGGATATTCGCCGGGCAATACAGGAGTATCAATGACGCTGGAATATGCTTATACGGATTGGTGTATGGCACGTTTAGCTGAGCTTTTGGGAAAGATGGAGGACAGTGAGGCTTTTGATGTACGTGCTCGATCTTATGCTACTGTGTTTGATTCTGATTTTGGCTGGTTCCGGCCTCGTGATGATAAAGGCAATTTTATGCCATTACCTGAAGCTGGACGCCTGGAGGAGTGGTATGGTTGTATGGAATGTAATCTTTATCAGCAAGGCTGGTTTGTTCCTCATGATGTGGCAGGATTGATCCGGCTATTAGGTGGACGAGAACGGGCATTAGCCGATTTACAGGATATGTTTGAGAAAACTCCGAAAGATTATCTTTGGAATGCTTATTATAATCATGCCAATGAACCGGTTCATCATATACCTTTCTTATTTAATTATTTGGATGTTCCTTGGCTGACTCAGAAATGGACACGGGATATTTGTCGGAATGCTTATCATAATTCGGTGAAAGGACTTGTGGGGAATGAAGATGTCGGGCAAATGTCAGCTTGGTATGTGCTGGCTGCCGCAGGTATTCATCCAGTATGTCCGGGAAACCTGCGATATGAAATAACCAGCCCTGTATTTGAAAAGGTAGAAATACGCTTGGATCCAATGATTGCATCCGGTGAGCGATTTATAATTGAAACGGTTGACAATGCTGCTGAGAACATTTACATTCAAAGCGCTACTCTCAATGGAGTCCCCTATGATAAATGCTACCTGATGCAGGACGATATTGTCCGGGGGGGGAAACTGGTATTAAAGATGGGAACTCATCCTTCAAAATGGGGCGTTTCCACAGAAGTAAATTCATATAACTAATTGTATTTA
>OKSK01000075.1_pt1 | contig 70438 bp, 62 predicted proteins | sample 1606301 | NCBI WGS metagenome assembly OKSK01 (sample SAMEA3879557, study PRJEB24766) | human gut metagenome | biome: human-associated habitat; feature: feces | place: USA | collected 1985/1987
CGCTATATAATGCAAGCCTTTCAGGCTTAAAATTCAGCCCGCTAAATTATCATTTTGATGCCCCTTTATTAATTTAATAGGTATTATGAGAAAATTGAAAGTATTATTTGTCTTTATCGGGGCATTGAGCATTTCGTTGTCATCTGCACAAACTTTTCAGAAGATGACAATTGAAGAAATGTTCGCGTTGGCAGATGCTAATAGTCGCAGTATTCGTACGTTCCGTTTGGCGGAAGAGGAAGCCGGGCAGGCAATAAAGGTGGCCAGGAATGCTCAACTTCCTTCGATTGACGTATCCGTTTCGGCAAGTTATTTGGGGGATGCCTGGTTGGCAGACCGTGATTTTACAAATGGAGAGAATGCCGCTATGCCGCACTTCGGCAATAACTTTGCAATAGAAGCATCGCAGGTAATTTATGCGGGTGGAGCTATCACCAGTCGGATTGCCATTGCCAAATTACAACAGCAACTGGCAGAGTTGGATAAGGAAAAGAACAGGCAGGATATCCGCTTTCTGTTAGTGGGGAATTATCTGGAGATGTACAAATTGCAGAATCAGGCGGAAGTATACCGGAAGAATATAGAGCAAACCCGGAAATTGGTAGAAGAGATCAATGCCAAACAATCGCAAGGGTTGGCTTTAAAGAATGATATCACTCGCTATGAGTTGCAACTGAAATCTTTGGAACTGGCATTGACACAGATTGAAAATGGTATCCTTATCCTGAACAATCAATTGGTTACGGTATTGGGTTTGCCCCAGGAAACGATGATAAATGTGGATACTACCTTGCTGGGACGACTTCCCAAGCCCTCGGAAGAAGCTCATTGGCAGGAAACGGCGGTATTGAGTTCTCCCGTGCTGCAACAGATGAAACTGAATATCAAGCAGTCGGAGTATAATGAACGGATTGCAAAGGCTGAACGTTTGCCGTCCATAGCTCTTTTTGCAGGTGATAAACTAGATGGTCCTATTACGATTGAAGTGCCTCCCATTAACAAAAATCTGAACTATTGGTATGTCGGTGTAGGAGTGAAATTCGATATTGCTTCTACTTTCAAGTCGGGTAAGAAAATTCGTCTGGCACGACTGTCCACCCGGCGTGCGCAAGAAAACGACTTATTGTTGCAGGAGAATGTGCGGACGGAAGTAAAAGCGGCATATATCCGTTTTTATGAGGCTTTTACTATTTGCGATACACAAGAGAAAAGCCTGGAATTGGCAGCACAAAACTACAGTGTGGTGAATAATCGCTATTTGAATGATCTGGCGCTGATTACTGATATGCTGGATGCCAGCAATTCTAAACTGAATGCGGAGCTGCAGTTGGTGAATGCACAGATCAATATACTTTTCAATCTTTATAAGTTGAAGAAGACGGCGGGGTGCTTATAAATCGTCATCAAGTAATTTTTCATCCGCAGATGACACGGATTATGCGGATTTTATTTTTCTGAAAGGCATAGCACAGCCGTAGGAACTGTGTAATCCGCGTTGTCTGCGGATGAAAAATGGTTTTTGATATATGAATGTAAACTAATGAATTAAATAAGATATGGAACGCAAAAAGAAAAAACTGATTTATAACGTAGTGGTTAGTCTCTTACTTATTGCCGGACTGGTGTGGGTATGTTCACATTTCGTTCACCTCGGCAATGTAGCCTATACAGACAACGCACAGGTAAAACAACTGATTGTCCCTGTTAATAGCCGTGTACAAGGCTTTATCAAGAAAATTTATTTTGATGAATATCAGAGGGTGCGTAAAGGCGATACCCTGGCCCTGATTGAGGATTCCGAGTTTCGTTTCCGTCTGGCACAGGCTGAGGCTGATTTTCAGAATGCTATTTCGGGAAAGAATGCAGTGGCCACCACGGTACATACTACTCAGAATAATATTGCTGTATCCGATGCCGGTTTGCAGGAAGCGAAAGTCCGTCTGGATAATGCCGAACGCGAATATCACCGATATAAAAAACTTTTGGCGCAGGATGCCGTCACCAAACAGCAGTACGATGCCGTGCAGACAAATTATGAGGCATCCAAAGCGCGTTATGAGCTTCTGCTTCGCCAACGTCAATCTACAACTTTGGTAAAGCAGGAGCAGACCCATCGTCTGGAACAGACGGATGCAGGTATCAAGCTGGCACAAGCTGCCTTGGAACTGGCACGCCTGAATCTTTCTTATACCGTTATTCTCGCACCCAGTGACGGAACTACCGGCCGGAAAGAAATTCAAGAAGGGCAGCTGATACAACCTGGACAGACTTTGGTTGACATTGTCGATGAAAATGAGAGGTGGATAGTGGCTAATTATAAAGAAACCCAGACTACCCATATCCGGGAAGGCCAGCCGGTAGAAATAGAAGTGGATGCTGTGCCCGGAGTAATTTTTAAAGGTGCTGTGAAATCTATTTCCCGCGCTACGGGTGCCAGCTTCTCTCTTCTGCCGCAGGATAACTCTGCCGGAAACTTCGTGAAAGTAGAACAACGTATTCCTGTCCGTATAGAATTCTCTACCGGCAACCGTCCGGAAGATATGGAACGCCTGCGTGCCGGTATGAATGTGGAGTGCGTAGTAAATTATTGATATTATGCACGAAACAGGACCTTTTTCCATTCCGGCCATCCGTGATTTTGTTCCTCCTAAGTTGCGTCCCTGGATCATCATTGCCTTTGTCATCGTTTTCCAGTTTTCCGGTGGTCTCTATTTGGCGGCAGTCAGTGAGATGGTCGGTTCTACGGCATTGATGCAGGAAGATATTATGATGGCAGGCTACTCTTCCATGATAGGCATGGGGCTGACATTTGCCATCATGTTTCGACTGAAATTCCGTTTTGCTTCGAAGACTTCATTGATGACGTGCAGCATTGCCCTGATTGTTTCTAATCTGATATGTATGCATACGCATAGCATTCCCGTGCTGGTAATCACCTGTTTTTTTGCAGGTATCTTCCGCATGTGGGCTACGTTCGAATGTAATTCCACCATTCAGCTATGGCTTACTCCTAAACGGGATTTGTCGGTATTTTTCTGCTTTATCTATCTGCTGGTGCAGAGTTGTATTCAGTTGTCGGGACTGGTAACGGTCTATACGGCATTTTGGGCAAAGTGGGAGTATATGCACTGGTTGATTATTGGTTTATTGCTATTGGTGATGTTGGCTACGTTGTGGCTCTTCCGTAGTTATCGTTCCCTACCGAAGTTACCGTTGTTTGGCATCGATTGGCTGGGTGCTTTGATGTGGGGGCTTGTGCTGTTGTGCATCCTTTTTGTCTGTGTGTATGGGGAATATTATGATTGGTATCGGTCTTTCCAAATACGGGCGGCAACTATCATCGGTATGCTCATTCTTGCATTGAATTTGTGGCGTGCATCTTTCATTCGCCACCCGTTCATTGCTTTGAAGACATGGACGTATCGCTCCGTATGGCTTCCCTTTATACTATATATAGTGATAGATATTCTGTTGGCGCCTTCGCATCTCTTTGAGCACATCTATATGGAAGGTATATTGGGGTATGATGCCCTGAATGTAGTTTCGCTCAACTGGGTGGTATTGTTGGGGATTGTTGTGGGAGCAGGCTTTACCTTTTTCACTTTTTCCCGTCGTAAGTGGCGTTATAAGACGATGACGGTGATTGCATTCTCTTCCATTACCGGCTATCTGATGTATTTCTATTTCGGCATTGAGTATGCTTTACCGAAGGAGACGTTGTTTGTGCCGCTGTTCTTACGCAGTTTTGGGTATGTGATGATAGCCATTTGTTTTCTCACAGTGTTGTCTCGTGTCCCCTTTCAGCATTTCTTTCAGGCAGTGTCCGTACAGTCGTTTGTCAGTGCCGGATTTGGTGGGGCTTTGGGCACGGCTATACTTGGGCATGCTCTTAATGGGGCAATGAAGAAGAACTCGATGTTACTGGGTTCGGCAGTGGATCATGTAAATCCTTTCATTAGCCGGATACCTGTCGGAGAACTGTATGGTGCTGTGCAACAACAGGCTCTGATGGTTTCGATGAAAGAACTGTATGGCTGGCTCATTCTGGTGGCTTTGCTCTGCCTGTTGGTATTCCTTGTTTATGAGAGTGATATTCGCCCGTATAAAGTACTGCATCCTACTTATCGTTCCATTCGCCGTTTGGTGAAGCATGAGCTGCGTATAGACAAGAAGTTGGAAGTTGCAGGATAAGTTGAGATTTTTTTGTTCTTGTTTGGGATAGCTTTGGATAAAACAGGTAGAGAGAATAAGCTGAATTATTCTTATTTTTGCAGTCCGAAAGTGGACGTATATTCCACGAAATGTATAAGTTAAGTTTATATGGGAAAAGATAATTCAAAACTGTTCATTCTTATTTTATTGGGTATGCTGACGGCCTTCGGGCCTTTTGTCACCGACATGTATCTGCCGAGCCTTCCGTCTATGGGAGAATATTTCAGTACAAGTTCTTCGATGGTTCAGTTAGGACTGACTACAAGTATGATCGGGCTGGCCGTCGGGCAGATATTCTTCGGTCCTTTGAGTGACCGTTATGGCAGACGCATACCGTTGCAGGTTGCCATGTGGTTGTTTATCGTGTCAACGATGTTCTGTTTGTTTGCGCAGAATATTCAGCAATTCGTTGCTTTCCGGTTGATACAAGGCATTGCCGGGGCGGGCGGTATTGTTATAGCCCGTTCCATTGCTACGGATAAATTCTCGGGCAAAGATTTGGCAAAGATGCTGGCGATCATTGGAGCCATCAACGGTATTGCTCCTGTGGTAGCGCCTATTATTGGAGGAGTGTTTACGGAAGCCATCGGTTGGCAGGGAATTTTCTTAATTCTACTTGTATTGGGTGTGCTCCTTTTGATAGGATGTATGCGTTTCCGGGAATCACTCCCGGTGGAAAATCGCCTGGCTACGAAATGGGCGGATACCTTTAATAGTTTCAAGGTGGTGATTCGCAATAAGCAGTATGTCTGTTATGTGCTGCAACTTGCTTTTGCACAAGGAGTACTGTTTGCCTATATTGCTTCCTCGCCTTTTATAATACAGCAACATTATGGGCATTCGCCTTTTGCTTTCAGTATTTGTTTCAGTATTAATGCCATTGCCATCGGTGGTGCGGCAGCATTTTCCGTAAAGTTTCGCCGGCCTGCAAACGGAACGCTGACCGGTTGTATAGGTATGCTTCTCTTTTCCTTACTCGAATGTTCCGCTTTGGTTTTGGGGTGCAACTTCTGGGTTTATGAACTACTGCTGTTAGCGGTTCTTTTTATGATGGGAATGACGTTTACCACCTCTACTGCACTGGCCATGGAGTGTGAACGTGCGAATGCTGGAACAGCTTCAGCGCTGTTGGGTGCTGTTTGTTTTTCGTTCGGTGGCATTGTTTCCCCACTGGTAGGCATCGGGAATATCCTGGTTTCCACAGGCGTGATATTTGTTATCTGTTCCCTCTGTTCCCTTTCCTGTATTTTGTTGGCTTTAGGCAGAAGGCGAGCGAAGCTTTACTTCGCATTCAATACATCCCAAAAGCGCTGAGGCAGGTGAATATTAGGCACATCCGCGGCCTCTTTAAATAAAGGAGCAATCTCTTTCGGAACGAATCCGGCAATGCCGCATCCTATCTCTGTAACGAGGAAAGTATATTGTGAATGCTCTTTGGCAAAGCGGATAAACTCATCTACATAAGGTCTGATGGCTTCCGGCCCACCATGCATGGTCGGAATGCCATAGGTCTGTCCCTGTAATCCGGTTCCTTGTCCCCAGATGGCTCCCCATTTTTTCCATGCCAGATAAGCGGCTCCGCCACCATGCGCGCCTTCTAGGTTGCTGCCAAAAACGAATATCTCGTCCGGATGTAGTTCTGTGATACGATTAGAGGTAATTCTTGTTTTCATACTTTTGTGATTAGGTCATAATTAGTTTTTTCTTCTTTTCTTCATTTTTAAACTCTTGCTTTTCAGCAAAAGTAACCTTTAGGTAACTATCTTACCGGTTTGTAACTTCTTGTTTATAAGTAAAATAGTATATAGCTTTGCATCATCGGAAAGTCATTGACTACATTTGCGAAGTTAGTGAAAAAACTGAAGAATGCAACTATTTTATAAACAAATTAAAAGCAAAAAAACAATGAAAGAACTTGTAGTAAAGAATTACAAGACCGCAGAAGGTCAGAAAATCAATCAGGGTGGCAATGAATTTACAGTGAAGCCGATTGTTGAGCAGGCGGATGTGGACCAATGCCGCGTGAACTTTGTAGAAGTGGAACCGGGCAGTTTTGCTTATGGATATCATTATCATGAAACGGATGAAGAAGTCTTTTATATCATCAGTGGTACAGGAATAGTTCGCACGGCGAATGGGGATGTGACGGTGAAGGCCGGTGATGCAATTACTTTCCCTGCTGGGCCTGAAGGTGCACATGTCATTCGTAACGGTTCGGATACGGAAAAGTTGGTTTATATTGACTTCGATACGAATAATCTTCCGGAGATTGTACATTTTCCTGATACAAACCAGGTGATGGCTTATGGGAAGTTCTCTAATGGGATTTATGATAAGAAGTAAGGTTTTTCCTGTCTTCACCTCCGGAAGCTAAAGAAACTTGTATACTATGGGACTCTTCTGATTTTTATTGTAACTTTGCATAATGCATAACTCTAATATTGGGGTATATGAAAATTAGAGAAATGCCCTTGGATGATATCGACCTTCTTGTTAAACTCAGATTTGATTTTATCAGAATTTAGGTTTCATACCTATTAAAGATATCGCTAAGTAAGTGAACATAATTAGTTCATATTATGATAAATGATAATTTAACAGTGTAGTTATGATATTCTGACTATCTTAATTCCCCTCCTCCAGTTGGAGGAGGGGTGCCCAACGGGCGGGGTGGTAGGTGAAAGAAAAATTCCTTTATCTTATTATGAATAGGTATTTTATTGTTTTACCTACCACCTCCCCCTACGGGTACTCCTCCTCCGACGGAGGAGGAGAATTTAAGATACTTCCGCGTAACAATTCTCTCGCCGCTAAATTATCATTTATAGAACAAGCTAATTTTGCATGAGCACTTATGCAATTAAGGTTATAATATTAAAGAAATAGGAAATATGGAAATAGATTTAACGACTCCGGCTTTGTTGTTTTCGGCAATTTCATTGATTATGTTGGCTTATACTAACCGTTTTATGTCGTATGCCCAATTAGTACGTACATTGAAGGAACAGTATCGGAAAAATCATTCGTCGGTAACTGCGGCACAGATTGCCAATCTTCGTAAACGTCTGTATCTGACGCGTGCCATGCAGGTGACAGGGACAGGCAGCTTATTGTTGTGTGTCGTAAGCATGTTCTTTATTTATATACAACTTTATCTTGTATCCATCTATATCTTTGGACTGGCAATGGTGTTGCTGATTATCTCTTTGGCTATCTCTGTGTACGAGATTTATATTTCGGTGAAGGCTTTAGAGATACATTTGGATGATATGGATGAATAATCGGATAGCATGAGCAATCTGATGTATTTACATACCGAACTTAAAAATTACTTCTTATCGGGTTCCGTCCAACGGTCATAATGCACATTCTCCGGTTTCCATTTATCTTTCGGAAGTGGGTTCTCAGCCGGATAACCGATAGGGATTACATTCAGAGGAACAATCTGTTCGGGTAATTGGAGTATTTTCTGTACTTCCTTTATCCGTTCGTCTATGGGATAAACGCCTGTCCAGACAGCTCCTAATCCTAAAGCATGTGCAGCCAGCAACAAGTTCTCACTGGCGGCGGAGGCGTCCTGTACCCAGTACTCTATACCCGCACCACTGATAGCTTTAGTTAAATCTCCGCATACGGCAATAGCCAACGGAGCGTCTTTGACCATCTTGGCGTAAGGAAGAGTGGAACCCAGTTCATTCATCGTTTCTTTGTCTCTGATGACAATGAAAGCCCAAGGTTGCCTGTTGGTTGCTGTAGGAGCTGCCATGGCAGCCCTTAACAATTGCTCTATTTTTTCATCTTCTACTTCTTTAGGCTGATAAGAGCGAATACTGGTTCTTGCATGTATATTGTCAAGAACGGAAAGTTTATCATCCTGTTTCATGATAGGTTCCTCCATCTTATTAAGTTGATTTGGTTTCGGTTGGATAGATAATGCAGTTACTATTATAACCAGAGCAAGATTGAAAGTGTTCAGCGCATAGTGCATTGTTTGCTCTTTGGACCTTTTAGAAAGATATGAGATGATTAGGGTACATAATGCGATGCCTGCCAGTAATCCTAGGAAGAGTATCCAGTCGAAACTGAAAGCACTTGCCGGTTTGTCTGCCGAATGCTCCTTTGCATACTCCATCGCTTTATGTACGGACTGGATAATGGCTGCGGAAGACTCTGTGGCTCCGGATATTCCGTCCACTTCTTTGCAAATTGCCTCCTCCGGTGAAAGATTGTTCCATTGTTGCAACAGACCGCTGTTTCGTACTTTGGCAAAGTAGCTGGGTGTTTCAGAGTTTTCCAGAGCTACCACTTTTAAAATGCGATTATCTTTTATATAGATTTCCAGAGGAACATTTCCACCATATCCGTTAATATCTTTTGTTAGTTGCCGGGTAGATATTATCTGTGCTCCGTCATCTGTATGTCGTAGTATTCCGGAAGTTCCTGTTTGGCTTTTTGTTGTATTTTCGCTTTCAGAAAGAATGTTCCCAAACTTGTTTCCCTTGCAGATGGTTACTGCCAGAACCAGGAAGAAACAGGTTATCAGGCTAATGATGATTGGGGCCTTTAATGTTTTCATATTTAGCTGCTATTTATATAGTATGCAAATTTAGGAGATTTTTACTGAATATAGCAAGTACTTATTAAACCATAGTTGCAATAATCTGAATAAACAGTATGAGGAATACCATTGCAATAGGATAAACCGTAGCGTAAGCCACACTCGGAATGTTGCTGTCAGTCATAGAGTCGGCTGCTGCAAGTCCTGGAGTGCTGGTCATGCCACCGGTGATGGTTCCCAGCAAGTCGAGTATGTTGATTTTGAATACAAATAGTCCGATGAATACTGCTACCAACATAGGTACCAGCGTAATAGCAGCCCCCACTCCGAATAGCAACCATCCACTTTCCTGGAAAGTCGCTACAAGATTGGTGCCTGCCGAGGTGCCGACTTCGGCTAGGAATAGCAGCAAGCCCAGCTGTCGTAATAACTGATTAGCAGGTCCGGACATAGACCACAGAATAGGACCTGTCTTACCGATTGCACTTAAAAACAAAGCCACAATCAGAATACCGCCCGTCAATCCCGGGGAGAAAGATAAACCACCGGGGAAAGTTATATTCAGTTTACCGAACAATACCCCTAAAACAATACCCATTGCGATGGGGAAGAAGTCTGTGTCTGATAACTTTTTAGCATTGTTTCCCAGCAAGCGAGCCAATCCTTTGAGTCCTTCTTTTTCACCTACCACCATTAGTTTATCACCGAATTTTAAAGTCAGATCCGGTGATGGAGACAGGTCGATACCGCTTCGGCGGACACGTGTGACAGTACATCCGAAGTTCCTCATCAGGTTCAGATCTCCCAATTGTTTATTGATCATATCCTTTTTGGTCAGCAATAAGGATTCGATCTCTTGTGTGTCTACCAGAGGCAATTCGCCCTCTTCGCGTTCTCCGACTAAAACTGAAAGTTGGTTCAGAGCTTCTTCACTGCCCACTGCCTGTATATGATCATTTTCACGTAGCACCGTTTGTGCTGTGGGAATGGAAATTCTTTCATCATGTTTATGGCGTGAAATAACAGCACCTGTCATGGCCCGTGCGTTGATTTGCAGCAGACTACGGTTGAATACGGCGGGATTTGTAACACGATAGATACAGGTCGTCAGTTCGGGAAACTGGCCGCGACGTTCTTTTTCCAGTCGACGGGCCTCCTTGTCCAGATCAATACGCATGATACGGGGGAGCAGTTTTACAAACAGGATAACACCTATAACCCCAAACGGATAAGCGATACCATAGGAAATGGATGCCAACGGAGAATTTGTACTGTCGATGGCTACGGCAAGTCCCGGTGTACTGGTCAGCGCACCGGCTATCAAACCTACCACACTGGGCGTATCGATGTCGAATAGGTATTTGAGCCCGACAGCTGTAAGAGAAGCCGAGCAGATAATCAGCATGGTAATTATGATCAGAGTCTTTCCTTTGCTTCGGAACGAGTCGAAGAAACCGGGGCCGGCCTGAATGCCGATAGTAAAGATAAAAAGTACCAATCCAAAGTTTCCTAATTCTTTAGGAATGACTACACCGAAGTGTCCAAAGAGAAGGGCAATGAAAATAACTGCGGAAACATCCAGTGATAAACCTTTGATTTTGATTTTTCCCAGCATGAAACCCAATGCGACAATGAGGAAGAGGGCGAAATAGGAGGAATTAAGTAGGTCAGCAAACATGAATTTAGATTATTTGTTAGTTTTCAATAATTCTTCTACCGCTACTTTCAGCTGTGTATCTTCGCCTTTCACAATTGTTTCGGGTGAGTTGGCTACTTTAATATCCGGTTCCAACTGAGTATTCTCCAGATAACTGCCATCAGGCAGGCGGTAACCAATCACAGGAATACCGAATACCAAGGTAGGATCTTGCAGGCGTTCCCATGATACACTGGTCATAGTGCCCGGGACAGGCATACCTACCAGCTTGCCCAGTTTCTGATGACTGTATACCCACGGTGTGCCATGTGCATTGGAATAGTTGGCTTCGCACGTCAACATGATGGATGGTTTGTTCCAGCGGCGGCTGGGCATATCGCAGGCTTCACGGCCGCGAACCACCTGTGTGAAGTATTTCTTACCACTGAACAGTATTTCTATATCTTCGTGCAGGCGACCTCCTCCGTTGAAACGTGTGTCGATGACAATCCCTTCACAATTATTGTATTTTCCCAAGATATCTGAGTAGATGGAACGGAAACTGTCATCACCCATAGACTTGATGTGCACGTAGCCCAGTTTGCCGTTCGACCATTTTTCAACATCTGCCGCACGTTGTTTTACCCAGCGTTCGTAGAGCAATGCGCTGAGTTCACTGTCCTTGATGGGGATTACTACTTCTTCCCAGCGCTCTTTCGTTTTAGGATTATAGAGTGAAACAAGAGTTTTCTTTTTTACCTTGTCATTGAGGAGCACGTAATAATCAGTTTCAGGAGTAATCTCTTTGCCGTCAATCTTTTCAATAACAATGCCGGCTTTCACCTTTGTGGTAGCCTTGTCGAACGGACCTTTTTCTATCACTTCGGCAATGAGCATCCCTTTATCCTGATAGTTCCAGTCGAAAAGTAGCCCCAGACTGGCTGTAGGCTCGCTTTGTCCATCCGGATAGAAACGGCCTCCGGTATGAGAGACATTCAATTCGCCCAGCCATTCACTTAAAAGTTCGGAGAAGTCGTAATTATTATTGATGTGTGGCAGAAACTTACGATAGGCTGCCGTCATGGCGTCCCAGTTGACTCCGTGCATATTGGTATTGTAGAAACGCTTTTGCTGTTGTTTGTATACATGATCGAACATGTACCCGCGTTCGGCTGCCAGATCCAGTTTTACCTGAGCAAGATATTTAATAGGTTTCAAGTCATCGGAAGCCATGTTCATCTTCTGCATATTCTTACCGTTCAGAATGAAGAGAGTTTTTCCTTCTTTATCCATTTCCAGAGAAGTCCATCCGGCATCTACTTTGTGGAGTAGCTTGGTTTCCTTCTTGCGCAGATCCATCTTCCATAAGTTACGTCCGCCTTCGGCGCTTGCCAGGTAATAGAGGGTTTTGCCATCTTTTGAGATGAGGGTACTTCCCATATTCGATGAGTTTGGTGTCAGACGTACGATGCGGTCTTCTATGTTTTTCAACTCTACCACGACATCTTCTACCTTACTGCTGTCTTTATCAGCTATCTTCTTCCGGTCGGAGTTTGCTTCTTTATACAGTTCGTAATCCTCTTTGCTCAGACTGAATTTATCGTATGCATCCTGATTCAGGAATACCAGCATGGCATCGTCCAGAGAACCCCATGAAGCGTGTGCACGCATACCGTAGCGTTCGGTAATAAAAAGAATGGCATTGCCGTCGAGCACGAAGCTGGGTGAACCGCTTGTGTATCCGCTATTAGTCAGATTGACAATCTCGCCATTGCCTTGTGCACTGACCAGACCTATATCCGAGTATGGATCGTGCTTGTTTCCGATAAATTCCAATGTAAACCATTTGCCGTCCGGAGACCATGCATAGTCAAATCCTCCGCCTGTGCTGTACCAGGTAGAGCCATCGGTGATCCGGCGTACTTTCTTGGTCTCCAGGTTGAGTACCATCAGGCGGTTACGGTCTTCAATGAAAGCTAACTCCTTACCGTCGGGTGAGAATTGCGGATGTGAACGTTCTACGGTGGTAGAGGGTAATAGCACCTCTTCCTTTATTAAAGTTGCGTTCGGGAAATTCGGATCTTCTTCCCGAACTATCTTAGCCAGATAAATCTGCCAGTTGCCACTGCGTTCACTGGCGTAGGCCAGCGTCCGGTTGTCCGGAGCAAACGAGAGACCATCTTCTTCGGCTGCCGTATGTGTGATCTGTTTGGTCGTGGCATAGTCCGCAGATGTGACGAATACTTCACCACGTACAGTGAAAGCAATCTGTTTGCCGTCCGGTGAAACTGTAGCGGAAGTTGCTTTATCCGGATATTTCAGATAGGCTATTTGCGGCTGGTCGTCACGAATGATTTCCACATTTATCTTCCGGGGATTCGAGCCTTCCTGCTGGGTATAAATCTCACCATCGTATCCATAGCACAAGGTGCCGTTGTTACTCATTGAAAGGAAACGCACGGGGTGGGTTTTAAAGCTGGTTATTGTTTTTATCGATTGGGGTTGCGAAATCGGGAAAGAATATACGTTGAATGAGCCGCCATTACGTTCGCTCAGGAAGTAGACGGTTTGTCCATCCGGTGATACTATCGGATTGCGATCTTCGCCTGCATGCTGGGTAAGGTTGGTGTGTGAACCTGTTTTGGCATCGTACATCCACACATCGCGGGTGATGGAAGAAGTATGGTGCTTTCTCCATTCATTTTCACCTCCTTTGCGGTCCTGATAGAAAAAGCGGTTGCCGGACTTATCAAAACATACCGCTTCGGCAGGGGTGCCCAGTACTTGTTCGGTGCGTCCGCCGACTGAAGGTACTTTGTAGAGTTCGGTCATGGCGGCTGAAGGAAAGAGGGCACTGCCTGCCGGATCCTGAATAGATGCTGAGAATAAAATATATTTGCCGTCCGGGGTAAAAGTAGCAGGGACTTCATTGGTTGAATGAGTAGTCAGTCGCCGGGCTGTTCCGCCATTTGCCGGCATTACAAAAATGTCGAAATTTCCATTCCTGTCACTGGCAAAGGCTATCTGTTTGCCATCCGGTGACCATACCGGGGTACATTCGTAAGAGTCTTGTGTAGTGAGCTGTGTAGCTGCTCCGCCCTTGGTTGGTACTTTGTAGATGTCCCCTTTATAGCAAAATACAATTTCTGTTCCGTCGGGTGAGATTTGTACATCACGCATCCAGAGTGGAGTCGTCGCATAGCTGGTTATTGCCGTGAAACTAAAGGCAATGTAAGCAAGAATTTTCTTCATAAATATATTTAATGTGTTTTTATGCAAATATAGGTAATTAGTCCGTAAATATGAAAAAAAGTCATTACTTTCCCTTACTTTGTTCAATCTTTGGGTATCCACCGATACGATTTTTGCTGCTTCTATAAATGCTGAAATCAACTTTTTACAATATAAGTGGAAAACCAATATTCAAACAAGCGGCTACGCATACGTTGTTTATTATCACCGGTCTCACAAATATATAGTAATGTAGAATTATTACATCTAAAGAATTCATCAACAATAGAAACTATAGTATCGCGGACTTTACGATCACGGGGAGATTTGTGATTGTTGATATTGGCAATGATTAATTGGTATGAATTTTTGGATAACAAGACATCATCTTCCATAAAACCGACGGAATAATGCACACCACCATCTGTAAAGAATTGATAGAATCCGTTCTGTTCGGTCGGTTCTACTTGATAGGGAGTTTCCCCACTATTAATACGTTCCAATGAAAGATGAAGTATCATAGAGCAAAGAATTTTTCAGCCTCTTTACCCGTTCGTTCTTTATATGTCTCTTTCATTGATTTTTCCAATTGAGCAAGACATTTTCGTTTTTTCTCTCTCGCAGCTTGAAACTTGTCAAGAGCTTCTTTTTTTGTAATCTTTGTTTTTGCCATATACTCTATTTCTCCTTTCTACTTGCAAAGATAACACTTTTCGTTGATAATCATTTGTTTCATAATTAAAAGTAGGGTTTGCGTAAATAGGGGTAGCGGTTTACACTATGGTTTACACCAATGGGTAATTTTCGTGTCAACCACACCATTAGGTGGAAATTCGTAAAAAAGCAAAAAGCATCGATAACCTTGCGATTATCAATGCTTTATCGGTAGTCGGGATGACAAGATTCGAACTTGCGACCACACGCCCCCCAGACGCGTACTCTACCGGGCTGAGCTACATCCCGAATTGCGGATGCAAAAGTAGTGCTTTATTTTTAAATAGCAAATATTTCTGTTGATTTTTGTTTTGCTATTATCTTGTTAGATAACACATCTCTCTTATTCTTAATTTGTTATGATGGAAAGTTTATTCTATTTAAGTTTCGCATGTAGCCTGAAAGGCTCTCATTTTATAGCGTAGGGCATCGCCCTACGTAATTATGCATCCCTGTATCTGCGCCCTGAAAGGGCATAACCGGATATTGCGCCCCTTCTGGGCTTAGGAGGAGAACACTTCTATACGTAGGGCGATGCCCTACGTATAGAAGAAAAGCCTTTCAGCCTACATGCGAAACTTCAGTTTTATTATTTTAGAAAGTATCTGTCGATTCTTCTTTCACCCTCTTCAGCAAGTTTTCTACATTTTGAGAGTGGTAATATAAGATACCTTCCAATTGTTTCAGAAAACCTACATTGCTTGCCAGTTGCGTAATGAATTGCAGATGCAGACCGATTTCCCGGTTGGCTTGCAGCAACGTCTTGTGCGGGAGTGTACTTTGCAGCATATAGAATCCGCTGGCATCTTGTATTTCTGCAATGCCGTTTCCCCATTCGTGTGTACCTAACAATCGTAGAACATGGATGAATTGTCTTAATTTGCGTTTCAGACATTGCAGGCTTACATATTCCGAAGATTCTCTGACATACGCGATGTTCATGATGTCAATCAGTTGTAGATAGTACGCTTTCATGGCTTCTTCTGACGGGAAGCCCGTGCGTGGGTGCATTGCTACGTTGGGTAATTCCTGATCGGTTACCGGCTGAGTGTTGTTTTCCATAAATCGTTAAGTTTTAAAAGGTGAATAATTCGATTCATGGGAGAGGAGAAGAATTTGAAAAAGCAATCCCTGCCTGTCCCATTGTCGAACACTAAACTCACAGCTAGTATTTGGAGGTGCATTAACACTCCCCATGGGGGTACAGGGACCGCCATATAGGAGTGACGTGGACGGGCATAAAAATGCCCGCCACGGATTCTTGGCAGGTTTCCCTGCTGTGAGTTTATAATGGTTCGACATCACAAAGGTACAATAAAAAATGAAGTAGCAATGTAGATCGGGGAGGAAAATACATCTGTTCTCCGATTAACTTTATTAATAATGCGAATCAGAAGTTGAAATTCACATGAACAATACCGAAATAAAGGATCGATGAATAAAACTGATCTTCGGAAAGGTATGACTGCAAAAAAAACGCTACTCTGTTCTGAAACTTTAGAGAATCAATGTATTATAGTCTCTCTGAAAATCTTTATCTTTGCGGACAGTTTGAAAACAGAAGTGAACAATAATTGATACAATAACTTAAAACAACCAGAATCAAATGAAGCAGGATATGATTGTTATCCTTGACTTGGGTAGTCATGAGAATACGGTATTGGCTCGCGCCATCCGTGCGTTAGGTGTATATAGTGAGATCTATCCTCATGATATAACCGTTGAAGAACTGAAAAAGTTGCCCAATGTAAAAGGTATTATTATCAATGGTGGACCGTGTAACATAGTAGATGGCGTTGCCATCGATGTGAATCCTTCTATCTACGAGGCGGGAATCCCAGTGATGGCTGCCGGTCATGACAAAGCGACTTGTGCGGTGAAACTGCCACAGTTTACTGATGATATTGAAGCTATCAAAGCAGCTGTTAAGCCTTTCGTTTTCGAAACTTGCAAGGCCGAAGCTAATTGGAACATGACCAACTTCGTGAATGACCAGATTGAATTGGTACGTCGCCAGGTGGGTGACAGAAAAGTATTGCTGGCCCTTTCCGGTGGTGTTGACAGTTCCGTAGTGGCAGCTCTGTTGCTGAAAGCAATTGGCGACAATCTGGTATGCGTGCATGTAAATCACGGTCTGATGCGTAAAGGCGAATCCGAAGATGTAGTAGAAATGTTCGGTAATCAACTGAAGGCGAATTTGATCTATGTAGACGTTACCGACCGCTTCCTTACTAAACTGGAAGGTGTGGAAGATCCCGAACAGAAACGCAAGATTATCGGCGGAGAGTTCATCCGCGTATTCGAAGAAGAAGCGCGTAAACTGGACGGTATCGACTTCTTAGGCCAGGGAACTATCTACCCTGATATTGTGGAAAGCGGAACGAAAACGGCCAAGATGGTGAAGTCTCACCACAACGTAGGCGGTCTGCCGGAAGATCTTCAGTTCGAACTTGTGGAACCGTTGCGTCAGCTTTTTAAAGACGAAGTACGTGCATGTGGTCTTGAACTGGGCTTGCCTTATGAAATGGTTTATCGTCAACCCTTCCCCGGTCCCGGTCTGGGTGTGCGTTGTCTGGGTGCTATCACACGCGATCGTTTGGAAGCTGTGCGCGAGTCCGATGCTATCCTGCGTGAAGAGTTCCAGCTTGCCGGACTGGATAAGAAAGTGTGGCAATATTTCACCGTGGTACCCGACTTCAAGTCAGTGGGTGTGCGCGACAATGCCCGTTCTTTCGAATGGCCGGTTATCATCCGTGCTGTCAATACGATTGACGCGATGACCGCTACCATCGAACAGGTAGAATGGCCTGTCCTGATGAAAATTACGGATCGTATCTTGAAAGAAGTAAAACATGTGAATCGTGTTTGCTACGATATGTCTCCGAAGCCTAACGCTACTATCGAATGGGAATAAAAGCCTTTTTGCTAAATAGCTAGAACATTAAGCCCTTTCGGGTACTTCATTTAAAGATACTTTCCGTATCTTTGCTGTCTCTCTTACAAAAGGTGGCATCTTTTGCTGTAAAAGATGCCATCTTTTGTGTTATAAGATGCCACCTTTTGCTACAAAAGATGCCATCTTTTGCATGGAAGGAATAAGGGAAAGATATCAAAGGTAGTAATTAAAAACACGTAAAGACTATGGGAATGATTTACTTGGTAAGAAAGAAGCTCTTCCAGACTAAGGAAGGGGCAAAACAACTGTATTATGCCGTGCAACGTACACTGCAACCCAGAGGTGGGGTGACCGAAGACATACTGGCAAAACGAATCGCTCACCGGACGGGCAGGAGCGAAGGTGATGTGAAAGGAATATTGACCGACCTGCCTCACTTCATAGAAGAGGCCTTGAAGAATGGGGAGTCGGTATCCATCAAAGGACTGGGCTCTTTCCATATTGCGATAACCAGCGAGGGCTTTGAACACCCCGAAGACGTGATGCCGGGAACCGTGCGCATTTCGCGCGTTTACTTCACCGCCGATCGCGGATTGACCAGGGAATTAAGTCGGGAAATGAGATTTTTCCGCTATCCGCTGAACAAATACTTCCCGGCAAGTATGTTAAGCAAGAAGGTGGTGGAAGCGGAAAAGAAGGCGGAACTGCAAGGAGAATTTCCGGAAGAAGAGATGACTGAGAACCCCTAAAGAATACCCCTTCCACACTCTATCCCCTATGAATAAAGGGTTGCAGAAGTGTGGAAGGGGGAAATAGTACAGGTGTACAGTGAGGTTATACCCCCATGCATTCCCGATAGAAATCGAACATTTCGCAAATGGTATCTTTGTCGGCAGTCTGGTTGAGGCAGATGTCTCCGACTTCTTTCAATAGAGTGAAGTTGATGACGCCGGCAGTGTTCTTCTTGTCATGCTTCATCAACTCATAAAGTTGGTCGTACTGTTTGCAATTGAAGGCAAAGCCACCGTAGTTCTCTTTGATGAACTGAATGGTCTGGCGCATTTTCTCTTTCGGAAAACCTACCTTTATATAAGAAAGGTATAGCTCGCAGACAATTCCCCAGGCAACAGCATAACCATGTAATACGGGGCGACCTTCGGCAAGAGCCAGACTTTCGAAGGCATGACCTACGGTATGTCCCAGGTTCAGCGCCTTGCGGATGCCGTGTTCCAGCGGATCTTGCTCCACGATATCCTCTTTTACTTGTACGGAACGGCCCACCATTGATTTCAGGGCAACGTAATCTATCTTGTCCGTATCGAAAGCCAATAACTCGGCAAGGTGCTCCGGGGTACTGATAAGACCGTGCTTCAACATCTCGGCATAACCGGAGAAGAAGTTGTGGGCATCGAGGCTGCGCAGGAACTCCGTTTCAAGAAGTACACTGGCGGCAGGGGCGAAAACACCGATTTCGTTCTTCAACCCGTTGAAGTTGATACCCGTTTTGCCTCCTACGGAAGCATCCACCATGGCCAGCAGGGTGGTGGGGATATTGATATAAGCAATGCCCCGTTTGAAGGTAGAAGCGGCGAAGCCACCCAGGTCGGTCACCATGCCGCCACCCAGGTTAATCAGTAATGAATGGCGTGTAGCTCCCTGCTCGCTCAAGGCTTGCCAAACGGAAGCCAGGGTTTCCAGATTCTTGTGCACATCTTCGGCACCGATAACGATTTCCGTAGCTTCTTTCAGTGCCGGAATGTCATTGAGTTGCGGCAGGCAGAGGCGGTGGGTATGCTCGTCGGTCAATATGAAGAGCTTGTCATGGGGGCACTTCCCGATGGCGTTTGCCAGGCTGCTTTCCAGTTTCTCGCAAAGGATTACTTCTTGTTTACTCATTTGATTAATTACAAATTATAAATTACTGATTGTGGATTCTAAATTATGAAAGAGATGGATACCTTCTTTGTTAATTGTGGTACAAAGATAGCTCTTTTGGCAATAAAACGTTATCTTTGCCCATTGAAAATCGATGGGCTGACATGATGTTTCTGCCATCTGCCCCCCACAAACTATAATTTATAACTAGTAATTCGTAATTTTAAGATGAGAGCATTACTACCGGTTTATTGTCGTCTATTAGGATATTTTGTGATAGCTTTGGCACTGTTTCTTCCGTTCCTGATGTTGATGCTGGGGAAAATGACGGATTCCAACCTCTTGTTTTATAAGGAATGTTCTAAGCTGTTGATGATGCTTGGCGCATTGATGATTCTGTTTGCCTACACCAAAAACGAGAACAAGGAAACTGAGCAGGTGCGTAATACAGCCACACGTAATGCCATGTTCCTGACCGTATTATTCATCTTTGGCGGTATGCTCTATCGCCTGGCGAAGGGAGACATTATGAGCGTGGATACTTCCTCGTTTCTGATCTTTCTGATACTGAATGTTCTTTGCCTGGAATTTGGTATAAAGAAAGCGGCAGTTGATAGGTTGTTTAAGCGGGATCGTCGATAAATTAGAATATTTTATTTAAACCTCATTAAACTTTTCCATTGAAAGCTTGTCAAATGAAACAGTATAAAAACAGACATTTTGTTTCATAAAAAACAGGCGCATGAAAAAAGTAATCATCGGAACAGTGTTATTGCTGACAACCGCACTTTCCGCTTTCTCACAGACTAAGAACATTACCGTAGCGGGGCGTGTCATCGAGGATGACACGAAAGAGCCCGCAGTACAAGCCACAGTACAGTTACTTTCGTTACCGGACAGTGCATTTGCGGCGGGTATCGCCACTACAGCACAGGGATATTTCACCCTGCCCAAAGTGAAGGCCGGGAAATATGTATTGAAAGTTTCCTATATCGGTTTCCAACCCACAGTGCTTCCTTTGCAACTGTCGGCTCAAAATCCCAATAAGAATGTAGGTACACTGGCTCTGAAGACGGATGCCGTGATGCTGGCAGAAGCGGTGATTACCGCAGAAGCTCCGCAAGTACAGGTAGTGGAAGATACATTGGTGTACAACTCTACCGCTTACCGCACACCGGAAGGGGCCATGCTGGAAGAACTGGTGAAGAAACTCCCCGGTGCCGAGATTGATGATGACGGTAACGTGAAAATCAATGGTAAGGAGTTGAAGAAGATCATGGTAGATGGAAAGGAATTCTTCGGTGGAGACGTAAAAACAGGCTTGAAGAATCTGCCGGTGGAGATGATTGATAAGCTGAAGACGTATGACAAGCAGTCGGACCTGGCACGTATCACGGGCATTGATGACGGCGAGGAAGAAACCGTGCTTGACCTGACAGTAAAGAAAGGTATGAACCGTGGATGGTTTGGTAATGCGGATGCAGCCGTGGGTACTGAAGACCGCTATGCAGCTCGTTTAAATGTAAATCATTTTGTGGATAAGACACAGGTAACCGTCATAGGTTCTACCAATAACGTGAACAATCAGGGCTTTTCAGGTGGTGGAGGTGGTCCCCGCTGGCGTCGTAACAATGGTTTGAACGCGCCTAAAGAATTGGGTATCAGTTTTGCCACAGAGAATAAGAAGATAGAACTGGGAGGAAGTGCACAATATAATTATAATGATGCTGATATCGCTAATATCAACTCGTCCGAGCGCTTCTTGCAGAATGGTAATTCATATTCCAACTCCAACTCCATCAACCGGAATAAGAATTCCACATTCAGAGCCGATTTCCGTATGGAGTGGAAGCCGGATTCAATGACGAATATCATTTTCCGCCCGAACTTCTCTTATGGTAAGACGGATAATGCTTCAAGCTCATTGTCGGGAACCTTTGATGCAGACCCATTCAGTCTGGTTGCCAATCCGAACGATTATCTTGATTTTGATAAAATAACTGCCGGGGACCCGTTGAAGGATATCCGTGTAAATGCTACGAACAGCGGGACACTTTCCGATAGCAAGAGCATTTCGACAGATGCGACTTTACAGATTAACCGTAAGCTGAATGATAAAGGGCGTAACATTACATTCCGCGGACGCTTCGGTTACGGTGATAATGACAATAACCAGTATACGGAATCTACGACACGTTATTATCAGATTCCTACGAATCCGGACTCTACTTTGATTCGTAATCAGTATATCACTACTCCGACGAATAACTATAATTATAGTGCGCAAATTACGTATAGCGAACCGATTGCACGGGCCACTTTCCTGCAATTCAGCTATCAGTTCCAGTATAAATACAGTGAGAGTGACAAGACGACTTATGATCTATATCAGATCAATCCGGAGTGGGGAATTGGCGAACCGTTGCCTACCGGTTACGAGAACCATGCAGTGGATAGCTTAGGTAAATATGCCGAATATAGATACTACAATCATGATGCTTCCGTATCGCTGCGTTTCATTCGTGAAAAGTATCAGTTGAGTGCAGGTATGTCTTTTCAACCGCAGAGTTCCAAGCTTTCTTATAAGAAAGGAAATTATATGATTGATACGACGCGCTCTGTATTCAACTTTGCTCCGAATGTCGATTTCCGTTATCGCTTCTCCAAGGTAAGCCAGCTGCGTTTTAACTATCGCGGACGTACCGGTCAGCCGAGCATGGAAAACTTGTTGCCGATTGTGGACAACTCCAATCCGTTGAATATCCGTGTCGGTAATCCGGGCTTGAAGCCTTCTTTCACACACTCTATGCGTTTGTTCTATAATACGTATAATGGGGAGCTTCAACGGGGCATCATGACGCATGCCAGCTTCTCGGCTACGCAGAACAGCATCAGTAACAGTACCGAATACAATGAGCAGACCGGTGGACGAACTACAACACCGAAGAATATCAATGGTAACTGGAGTGCATTCGGTATGTTCGGATTCAATACGGCACTGAAGAATAAGAAGTATACCATCAATTCATTCTCTAATATCAATTATCAGAATAATGTGGCGTATCTGTACAATCAGGAAACTAAAGTTGATGATAAGAATACGACAACGGGCTTGACGCTGAGTGAACGTCTGAATGGTGCCTACCGTAATGATTGGTTCGAATTCGGGCTGAATGGTTCTATTTCTTACACTGCAGAGCGTAATAAACTGCGTCCGGACAATAACCAGGAACCTTATACTTTCTCTTATGGTGCCAATACCCAGTTGATGGCTCCCTGGAACATGACTTTCACTACCAATATCGCTAACCAGAGCCGTCGTGGTTATACGGATTCAAGTATGAACCGCAATGAGTTGATTTGGAATGCACAGCTCTCTCAGACTTTCTTGAAGGGTGCGGCAACGATAAGTTTTGAAATGTATGATATCTTGAAACAACAAAGTAACATCAGCCGTTCATTGACGGCAGATGGTCGTTCGGTTTCGGAGTACAATGGTGTAAACAGCTACTGTATGGTGCACTTTATCTATCGCCTGAATATCTTTGGTAGCAAAGCTGCCCGTGAGAAGATGGGTAGAGGTGGATTTGGTGGCCCTGGCGGTCATGGCGGACGTCCCGGTGGATTTGGCGGACGCCGTTTTTAAAGTAAACTGACCAGTTATTATTATAAGTTTCCCCTTCCATTCGCTTTCGCTGAAAGAGATGGAAGGGGATTCTGTTATTTAGCGTTTCCCTGCGTTGAAGCAAAAGCCTACATGAAATTCTATTCCTATGTTGTGGGGGGAAACAAGTGTCTGGTCTTCTTGGAAGGAATATTTGAAGAGATCTTTGGGAAACTCCTTATCAATGGGAAGAAGGCCGTATTCGGCACCGATACCGGCAAAAAGACATTTGTACTTGAAGTCTACTCCAAGACTTAAACCGATGTCAAGGCATTTCAAACCTTCGTTTTTATCGAATGTCTTATGCGTTGCTTCACCATTTACCAAGGTGGCTCCATTGCCTTCACTGGGCATGATAAAGTCATCATCATCAAGTCTTTCATTAGTGGCAAGCACCCAGTTCAATTTACTTTTTCCACCAATTCCCAAAGCGATATACGGACCGCCACTGAATTGCAACCCACAGTTATTATTCAAAGGCAGATATACGGCTACTTTGATGGGAACTTGTAAATAGATTCCATTGATTTTTGAATCGATTCCTAATCCCATATAGATTTGCTTGCCTGTTTCCGTAATACCCAAAGCGGTTACTGCTTCATCAATAGAGTAGCTTCTGTTTAGTAGCTGTAGTCCGGTCTGCATGGACCAAGTTTTGTCAATAGGGAATTCTACGCCGACTCCGAAACGGTACCCAAAGTTAGCATTGTAATTTTCATTCTTGGTGATGCCGGTCAATCCGGTTCCACCTTGTACACTGATTTTTACTTGCGAATGACAGATAGTAGTTGACAAGCCCAGCACGAGGGCGATTAAAAGATGTTTTTTCATTTTTCATAGTATTAGTGTGTAATTACGCAAATATATGTAAATACTTTAAAGACAATATCTTTTTTCTTATAAAAAAACAGGAATTCTTTTATTTTCTCTATATTTGCTTTTGTGATTGACTGGAACTATATACTAAACCAAGTAGCTACCGTCGCCTTTGATATTATTTACTTTGGCGCTATCATCGGAACAATTGTTGTCATCATTCTCGACAATCGTAATCCGGTGAAGACACTTGCATGGATATTGGTATTGATGTTTCTGCCAGTTGTAGGTCTGGTCTTCTACTTCTTTTTCGGGCGTAGCCGGAGGCGCGAGCGGATAATAGAGCAGAAGATTTATAACCGTCTGCTGAATAAACCGATGGTGGAATACCTGGCGCAGGATGCCACTACCTTACCTATGGCTTATAGCCGGCTTATTTCTTTATTCCGCAATACGACCCAGGCGTTTCCCTTTGACGGCAATCGTGTAGAGACTTACACCAGTGGTGCTTCCATGTTGCAAGCCCTGTTGCGGCAACTGGTTGAAGCCCGGCAACATATCCATATTGAATTTTATATTTTCGAGGATGATGCCATCGGACGAATGGTGCGGGATGTACTGATAGAGAAAGCGCGAACGGGCGTTGAGGTGCGCGTCATTTATGATGATGTAGGATGCTGGCATGTGCCCAATCGTTTCTATGATGAAATGCGTTCGGCAGGTATCGAGGTACGCAGTTTCTTGAAAGTACGTTTCCCTCTGTTCACCAGCAAAGTGAACTATCGTAACCATCGTAAAATTGTAGTGATTGACGGGCGAATCGGTTTTGTGGGTGGAATGAATCTGGCAGAGCGCTATATGCGTGGTTTCTCATGGGGCATTTGGCGCGATACGCATCTTTTATTGGAAGGTAAAGCCGTGCATGGCTTGCAGACCGCTTTCTTGCTCGACTGGTATTTTGTAGACCGTACTTTGATTAGTGCCTCCCGTTATTTTCCAAAAGTGGAAGCATCAGGTAACTCGTTAGTACAGATTGTGACGAGTGATCCTATCGGTCCTTGGAAAGAGATTATGCAAGGATTGAGTATGGCAATTTCCAGCGCGAAGAAATATTTCTATATACAGACCCCTTACTTCTTGCCTACGGAACAAATACTGGCTGCCATGCAAACGGCTGCATTGGCAGGAGTTGATGTTCGCCTGATGCTGCCCTTGCGTGCGGACAATCGCCTTACGCACTTGGGTTCTTGTTCTTATCTGGCGGATGTATTGCAGGCTGGTGTGAAAGTTTATTTTTATAAGATAGGCTTTCTGCACTCCAAACTGATGGTGTCGGATGACGAACTTTCCACTGTTGGCTCTACCAATGTGGACTTTCGCAGCTTTGAGCATAATTTTGAGGTGAATGCCTTTATTTATGATACTGAGACTGCACTACAGATGCGTGAAATCTTTCTCCAGGATCAACGCGAGTGTGTGCAGGTTTTTCTTAAAAACTGGGTGAAGCGTCCCTGGTGGCGGAAAGCTGCCGAGAGTGTGGTGCGATTAATGGCGCCACTGCTTTAATTGAGGTAAAGATTACTTTAGCCGGAAGAACGAGAAGTTCACACTGCCATATACCCGTCTCTCTACAAAATTCGGATGATCTTCGAAGTTATCTTTCTTTCCATGCTCCAATACAAGCAAGCCTTCTTCTTTCAACAAGTTGTTCTCGAAGATGAGGTTAGGAATGGTTTCCAATCCTTGCAATTCGTACGGGGGATCGGCAAAAATAAAATCGAACTGTTCACGTCCTCCTTTGATGAACTTGAACACATCGCCACGGATAGGGATACATTTGTCAGTCTTCACTTCCTGCATTATCTTACAGATGAAAGCATGGTGGTCACGGTCTTTTTCAACGCTGATTACGCGGTCGCAACCCCGTGACACCAGTTCGATACTGATACTGCCGGTTCCTGCAAAGAGATCAAGTGCAGATACTCCGTCCTCAAAATCCAGATAATTGGCAAGTACATTAAACAGATTCTCTTTGGCAAAATCTGTTGTGGGACGTGCTTTGAAGGTACGGGGCACGTCAAATCTTCTTCTTTTATATATTCCGCTGATTACTCGCATGTGGTTATTGCTTGTAGGTCGAGGTTAGTGGCAGGGTTCATGATGAACACCTGTCGGATGAATTTTCGTAGTTCACTGAGCAGAGCTCCTTTATCGGACAATTCACCGGTGAGGTGCAGTTCGTCACGTTCCTGTTCAAAGCCGAGTTGCTTCCATATATATAATAGGTAATAGATACGGTCCGCTGTCTGTTTGCATTCAAAAGAGTTGGCAAGCAACAGGTGGTTACGGTCGTAGCAATACAGGTCGACGGCATCTTTTCGCAGATGCACGTACATTTTCCGGCTGTTGCCCAGGCGGCTTTTGCTGGAGAAATGCTCGATGAATGAACTTGCCTGCGAATAAAATCTAACATCCGGATATTGTTCACACAGGAAAGAACGGGCACTTTTGTCCATACTGAACAATACTACGGTATTATTCTTCCGCAGAATGTTGTATTGCACAATTTCGTTTTCCCGCTTCGGGTGGTTATGATAAAAAAGCATTTCTGTTTGTTCGTCTTCAAAGAACTCCAGCGGTACGAGGGTAAAGCGCTTTCCCGCCATGAGTATATTTATCCGGCGATAAGGGCGGCTTAACCATTCCACTTCACGGAAAGTCTGCTTCAGGTTGGCTGTAAGGGAGAGTGATTCCTCTACTTTCCGGTCAAAGAAAGAGAGCTCGCCTTCGCCCAGAGGGTTGAATACAGAAAAAGAAAATCCATCCGCACTGAGGCGGATGGATAACGTATATTGTTCCGATTTACTAAAGTCAATCGTTTCTATCATACAGTGTTGAGGATGGGAAGTTATTCCCAGTTACCCGCATTATTGTTAGCAGTTTCCAAGCTACCGATCATCAGACCACAGTATTTACCCAACTTGGTTTGTACGTCCTTCATGTTAGCAATTTCTTGCTTGTCCAGACCGTTCAGGTAAGTTTCATACGGAGTCTTAACTTCGAGCAGACAGAAAGGAGCACCGGATTTAGCAGTATCATTTTTAATAGCCATTTCGAACTGCGCACCACCACCGTAAGGAACGTATCTCATAGAGTCAGGATTGAAACCTTTAGGGAATACTGTATCCAATACAGCAACCCACAAAGTATCACGTTTGAAGTTTTCCAGACCGGCTTTCTTTACTTCATCGTATTTTCCTGTTTTCTTTGCTTTGTTGATGATAGCAATAGCTTTCTTTTCTGTCATACCGTCTTCCAACTGCTTGTCATTCAATTCACCTTCTTTGTAGATGAAAGGCAACTTCTGGTTTTTAACAAAGTTGATCAGGGTATCGAAACTTGCTGTGTACTGTTGGTGGTTCAGATTACGATACTCCTGCTGTGCTTTACGGATGTCCATTAAGCGGGCAATAACCGCCTTCTCTCTGTGCTTTCTTGCCTTTTCGAAATTAATAGGACCCATAATGCTGGCGTAGCAAATGTATATCAGTACCACTGCACACAAGCCTAAAACGATATTAAATACTGTTTTCATGATAAATATGTTTTTTAGTTGTTATATTCGTACCGCAAAAATAAAATAAATAATTCTAATGGCGATAGTTCCTGTAACTTTTTTCTATTACAAAAATGATAAATAACTATTTAGAAACGCAAATTAAGGAAAATTTTCCTTATGAACCAACTTTTGAGCAAGAAATAGTACTAAAATCATTGGCTACCTTCTTGCTATCTCCCCGTAATGATGCGGTTTTTGTGCTGCGCGGATATGCTGGTACAGGAAAAACGTCGTTGGTTGGAGCGCTGGTACGGACATTGGATAAGTTACAACAGAAGTCAATTCTGCTGGCTCCTACTGGGCGGGCGGCAAAGGTTTTTTCGGCTTATGCGGGGCATCCGGCATTTACTATTCACAAAAAGATTTACCGTCAGCAGTCTTTTTCCAATGAGGTGAGCAATTTTTCTGTGAACGATAATTTGACTACTCACACCTTATATATAGTGGATGAGGCTTCGATGATTTCGAACGAGGGGCTATCCGGTGCAGCGTTCGGTACAGGGCGTTTGCTGGACGATCTGATACAGTTTGTTTATTCTGGAACCGGATGCCGGCTGATACTGATGGGGGATACGGCACAGCTTCCTCCGGTGGGCGAAGAACAGAGCCCTGCTTTGTTTGCCGAAGCTCTGAAAGGCTATGGGCTGGAGGTGATGGAGGTAGATTTGACGCAGGTAGTGCGTCAGGTGCAGGATTCCGGTATATTGTGGAATGCTACCCGGTTGCGTCAATTTATAGCCGAAGATGCCTGTGGGAGTCTGCCAAAGATAAAAGTATCGGGGTTCGCTGATATAAAAGTGGTTCCGGGTGATGAGCTGATAGATACGCTGAGCACTTGTTACGACCGTGACGGGATGGATGAGACCATTGTCGTATGCCGTTCCAATAAGCGGGCGAATATCTACAATAAAGGTATACGTGCGCAAATCCTTTGGCGGGAAGATGAATTGAACACGGGCGACTTGCTGATGGTAGCAAAGAATAATTACTACTGGACAGAAAAAAGTAAAGAAATGGATTTCATTGCCAATGGTGAGATAGCTGTTCTTCACCGGATGCGTCGTACACGTGAGTTGTATGGTTTCCGTTTTGCGGAAGTTCTGCTCACTTTTCCTGATTACGGGGATTTTGAACTGGAAGTTAATCTATTGTTAGATACTTTGCATAGTGATGCGCCGGCTTTGCCTAAAGCGGACAATGACAGGCTGTTTTATGCTGTGCTCGAAGATTATGCTGACATTCCTGTAAAGCGCGAACGGATGAAAAAGATGAAGGCTGATCCGCATTATAATGCTTTGCAAGTGAAGTATGCTTATGCCGTTACTTGCCATAAAGCGCAGGGCGGTCAATGGAAGAATGTATTTCTTGACCAGGGGTATATGACGGATGAATATCTGACACCGGATTATTTCCGCTGGTTATATACGGCTTTTACCCGTGCCACAGGTACTTTGTATCTGGTGAATTACCCGAAAGAACAAATCGTATAAATAGCTGGGATTAAAAAAAATATCTGTTTGCATGCAGTAATTAACTATTTACTGTATTTTCATTATACGAATCCGATATAAAAAGACTAAAACAATGAAACACATCTATTCTATCCTAATGTTGATTTCACTCTTGTTTGTGGGTACTGCATGCGAGGATGATTATCGTGATATGGTATTTTTTACGGGAGAGGCGCCTATTTACCAGATTGGGACTTGTGATAACCTGATTGGTTCCGTGAATCTTTATCTGGATAAGCCGGAAGGTATTATCCTGGGTATAGACGGTGGTGATGGGAATTACTCAATAACAAATGGAGATAACTCTATAGTGTCAGCTGCCTTTGTAAAAAGCGAAAACGGCTACCAACGTTTGCTGGTTACTCCTAAGTCTACGGGAGAGATCATGATAACCGTGCGTGATTCTGACGGGCATTCTGCGTCTTTGGCAGTGAAAGTGATGGATTGTATGAAATTGGTTTTGTCTAAAGAGCAGGAGGGTGTCGTTGTTTTGGGAGATGTAACAGATGAACAGAAGAATGATATTGTTAAGGCTTTTTCTGATCTTCCCGCAGTAAAGATGGGAGGGCTTTACGAGTTGATTCCAGATGAAGGAAAGTCTTTCTTTGAGGAAGGCGTATTGCGCGTTTATCTGAATGACAGCGCCGTACCTCCTTTGGTGGGACGCTATGAAAGAGTCCCGGTACTTGTGGAAGGAATTGAAAAGTCCGGCATTCAGTTTGCTTACGGTGATGAGAAACATATTTATCGTGTCGGTCCTTCTGTAGAATTTACAAAGTCTATGCCACAGGATCCTTATTTGTATTTTTGGGAGGAGGTTACTGAACTTTGTCCGGTAGAAGTTCCGGAAGGTTGCAGTATCTTTTTTGTGACACTTTTGAAGCTTTCATAAAATAACTAAAAAGATATACTAATCTAACCTTTTTTGTCAAGAGAGAATTTATGTTTGTTTAACGGAACGGGAGGGCTTCGGCTTTCCCGTTTCTATTTTCTGCAAACAGATGGTGTGTTTACTTGAAACGGATGATGTATTTTGCCCAAACAGATGGTTTGTTTGGGGTGATTACATTGTTTGTTTTACTCCATTACATAGTATGTTTTCATGTAAAACATACTATCTTAACTCATTTCACCTCTATAGATACAAAAAAAGAGGAGAAACATTCGTTTCTCCTCTTTACTATATATCTTCCCGAAACTAAATCAGGATTACATTGACAAAGATACGACATCAGGATGTCAAAGTCAAGTCTTTTGCCAGTTATTTACTTGCACATGATCATAATAAATTAGCCCTATCTTAATTACGCTCTTCTGTGCATTCACCTATCACCTCCCCCTGCGGGTACTCCTCCTCCCGGGAGGAAGAGAATTGGGGATGAGCAAGTATGCTATGTTATTAAATTCCGGCCAGTTCCAGTACCTTTTCTATTGCTGCATTCAGCCCGTCAATGTTCTTTCCACCTGCTGTTGCAAAGTGAGGTTGGCCGCCGCCGCCGCCTTGAATCAGTTTGGCAGCTTCTTTCACCAGATTTCCGGCTTTCAATCCGCCGGCTACGAGGTTGTCGCTCAACATAACTGTCAGCATCGGCTTTCCTTCATTGATGGTTCCGGCAACGAAACACAGATTCTCTGTAATCTCGCCACGCAGTTGGAATGCAATATTCTTAATGCTTTCCGCAGGTATCGGAGCACAAATCTTAATCACTTTTATGCCGTGGATTTCCTGCATGTTTTTCAGCAATCTTTCCTTTATCTGTGCCTCTTTCTCCCTCATGAAGTCTTCCATCTGTTTCTTCAATCCGGCATTCTCCTCAATGTACTTGCGGATGGTTCCGGCCAAGTCGGGGGCATTGTTGAAGAGAGCTTTCAGATCTTTCAGGGTATCTTCGATGGTGTCCATCAATTCTTCTACGCGTGCACCTGTGTAAGCTTCGATACGGCGTACACCGGCAGCAACGGAGCTTTCAGATACAATCTTTATCATGCCGATGTTTCCGGTAGCGGCAACGTGCGTACCTCCACAGAACTCTACGGATGAACCGAACTGGATAACACGCACATGGTCGCCGTACTTTTCACCGAACAAGGCGATAGCACCCAATTCTTTGGCATCTTCAATAGGAATATTGCGGTATTCCTTCAAAGGTATGTTAGCGCGGATTTTAGCATTCACCAGATGTTCTACCTGGCGGATTTCTTCGTCTGTCACTTTCTGGAAGTGAGAGAAGTCGAAACGCAGTGAGTCGGGGCTTACTAAAGAACCCTTTTGCTCTACGTGCTCGCCCAGTACTTCGCGGAGTGCAGAGTCCAGCAAGTGGGTAGCCGAGTGATTGGCTGCACAGGCAGCACGTTTGTCGGTATCTACGCAAGCCATCATCGGAGCTTCCGGATGTGCGGGCAATTTCTTGGTGATATGTATCGGAAGGTTATTTTCCTTCTTTGTATCAATTACTTCAATCGTTTCGAATTCGCTGACCAATACACCTGTATCACCTACCTGGCCACCGCTTTCGGCATAGAACGGGGTATAGTCCAGTACAATCTGATACAATGTCTGGTTTTTCTGTTTCACCTGACGGTAACGGAGGATGTTTGTTTCATATTCCGTATAGTCGTAACCTACAAATTCAGTTGTTCCTTCTTTCAGTGTAATCCAGTCGCCGGTTTCTATGGCAGCGGCATTGCGCGCACGTTGCTTCTGCTGTTGCATCTCGGCGTCGAACTCCTTGATGTCGGCAGTCATACCGTTTTCACGGAGAATCAGTTCCGTCAGGTCGAGCGGGAAACCGAAAGTATCATATAATGTAAAGGCATCCTTACCGCTGATTTCTGTCTTTCCGGCAGCTTTGGCGTCAGTCATCGTCTTATCCAGCAAGCGGATACCGGTTTCCAGTGTGCGGAGGAAGGAGTCTTCTTCTTCTTTAATAACCTTGCTGATCAGTTCTTTCTGTGCTTCCAGTTCTGGATAAGCTCCACCCATGTTTTCAATCAGAACCGGCAGTAATTTATACATGAATGCCTGTCTCTGCCCCAGGAATGTATAACCGTAACGAACTGCGCGGCGCAGAATACGGCGGATTACATAACCTGCCTTTGCATTCGAAGGCAATTGTCCGTCTGTAATAGAGAAAGCGATTGTACGGATGTGGTCGGCGATAACACGCATAGCGATGTCCGACTTCTCGTCTTCACCATACTTCTTGCCGGTCATGTTGCCTATAGCCTTCAGTATGGGTTGGAATACATCTGTATCATAATTAGAAGTCTTATCTTGTAGTGTGCGCACCAGTCTTTCGAAGCCCATACCGGTATCGATAACTTTGGCAGGAAGTCCTTCAAGGCTACCGTCGGCCTTGCGGTTGAACTGCATGAACACAAGATTCCAGATCTCGATTACTTGTGGGTGGTCTTTGTTCACCAGTTGACTACCGGGGATCTGAGCCTTTTCTTCTTCAGGACGTGAATCGATATGTATCTCGGAACACGGACCACACGGACCTGTATCACCCATTTCCCAGAAGTTATCGTGTTTGTTTCCGTTGAGGATATGATCTTTTGGCAAGAACTGTTCCCAATAGGAAGCGGCTTCATTGTCACGTTCCAGTCCTTCTTCGGGGCTGCCTTCGAATACGGTGGCGTAAAGGTTCTTCGGATCTACCTTCAGAACATCTACCAGATATTCCCATGCCCAGTTGATTGCCTCTTTCTTAAAGTAGTCACCGAACGACCAGTTGCCCAGCATCTCGAACATGGTATGGTGGTACGTATCGTGTCCTACTTCTTCCAGGTCATTATGCTTTCCGCTAACGCGCAGGCATTTCTGCGAGTCCGCGACCCTTTTATATTTTGCCGGGTGGTTACCCAAAATAATATCTTTGAACTGGTTCATCCCCGCGTTAGTAAACATCAGTGTCGGGTCATCTTTAATTACCATTGGAGCCGAGGGCACTATCTGATGGCCTTTGCTCTCGAAGAAACTCTTGAACGAGTTTCGGATTTCATTTGCAGTCAACATACGTCTGTCTGATTTATGATTTTATGATTTATGATTTATGCCATGAGGATTTATGACTTATGCATCACATGATTTAAAAGAATAACTTGCCGAATACTGTAGATGTTTCCCCATCACTGTTTTCTTATAAATCATAAATCATAAATCATAAATCTTATAATTCTTGAAAAAACTGTGCAAAGATAGCTTGTTTTTATTACTTTTGCCGTATTAATGAGCGAAATATTTCCAAAAGATGCGCAAAGTTTACTACATTTATAATCCACAGACGCAGACTTATGACCGTATTTACCCTACTGTCCGGCAACGGATGGTGAGTCTCCTGCGCCGTTTGTTTATCGGCATGGGCTTAGGGGCAGGTAGTTTCATTATTCTGCTGATTATCTTCGGTTCACCTTCCGAGAAAGAGTTGAGGAAGGAAAATAGCCAACTTTTAGCGCAATATAATGTGCTTTCCCGTCGTCTGGACGAGGCAATGGGGGTGTTGCAGGATGTGCAGCAACGTGATGATAACCTGTATCGGGTTATATTTGCGGCTGACCCTATACCTTCGGCTATCCGTCAGGCAGGGTATGGCGGCACTAACCGTTATGAACACCTGATGGATATGGCAAACTCCGATCTGGTAGTGAATACAACTCAGAAAATGGATATGCTCAGCAAGCAACTCTATATTCAGTCGCGTTCCTTCGATGATGTGGTGGATATGTGCAAGAGCCATGATGAAATGTTGCGTTGCATCCCCGCTATCCAGCCTGTTTCCAATAAAGACCTTCGCAAAACAGCTTCCGGTTATGGAACGCGTATCGATCCTATCTATGGAACTACCAAATTTCATGCAGGTATGGACTTTTCGGCACCTTTGGGTACGGATGTTTATGCCACAGGAGATGGTACGGTGATACAGATGGGGTGGCAAACCGGATATGGTAACCGGATTGTGGTAGATCATGGATTTGGCTATCAGACCGTATACGCGCATTTGCGTGATTTCCGTACTAAGGTCGGAAAGAAGGTGGTACGCGGTGAAGTCATTGGCGGGGTAGGTAGTACGGGAAAGAGTACAGGGCCTCACTTGCATTATGAAGTTCATGTAAAAGGTCAGGTAGTCAACCCTGTCAACTATTACTTTATGGACTTGAGTGCTGAGGATTACGACCGGATGATACAGATTGCTGCCAACCACGGTAAAGTTCTCGATTAACAGCTATGGATAAAGACCTGAAATTATATTATTCCATCAGTGAGGTAGCCCAGATGTTCGATGTGAACGAGTCCTTGCTTCGTTTCTGGGAGAAAGAGTTTCCACAACTTTCTCCGAAGAAGGGGGGGCGTGGGGTGCGGCAATATCGCAAAGAGGATATTGAAACAGTGAAGCTGATCTATCATCTGGTGAAGGAACGGGGAATGACATTACCCGGTGCCCGCCAGCGGATGAAGGACAATAAGGAAAACACTCTTCGTAACTTTGAAATTGTAGATCGCCTGAAAGCTATTCGTGAAGAATTGCTCAGTATGAAGAAGGCTCTTGACGGATTTACTTATGAACAGGTGGATGAGCTGAAAAAAGATATTCAGCAGGGATAGGAGAACTACAATAAATGAAAAGCGGATTGAGAACTATATGGGGTATAGACTTCAATCCGCTTTTTATGTATAAAAACTGCTTAGAGGTTGTTTATAACCTTATGAATGGAGCCTGCCCAATAATTACGCAGTCCGAATCCTCTTGCTTTGCCACCGGTTGCCCATTCTTCTACTATTTCTTTGGTTTCAGTATTGAAGAATACTACTTGGTAGGAACCGTATGCTTCTGCCTTGTTCAGCAACTTAGCAATGATAATCAGGCCAATACCCGGTTTGCTCTGTATAGGAAGTGCTTCTACAACCCGTTTGATGTCTTGCTCGCTTAGAGTATAGTCTGGACTGGTGGTCATCAGTTGACTGAGGTCAATATCCTGATTCACCTTATCAACGGCATTGAGTGAGATTTCATTGACTTTTACTTTTAGTTTCTTACTTACATCGTACTTTTTGGCCTCAGTGATAAACAGACGGTTAATTCTGGCAAAGGCTATTCTGAACTCCTCTGGAGCTTCTGCTGCGCCAAATACTTTAGCCGCTGAATAGTCCACTCCATAGAAATTGATACTTTCAACTTCTTTAAGGAAGTTCTTGTTTTGTCCGAAACAAATCATGCTTGTTGCAAGGAACAGAAGGGTGAATAACTTTTTCATACAATTAATAATTTAGAATCAGTACTCAGTTTATTGTTTTGTCAAAATTAGACATTAGTTATCGTAAATCAAAGAATTTGATGCTTTTTCTACTCATCGGAGGCATTTGTATCTGGGCAATGTATTCTGCCGGTTCGAACCGGATAGTGGGAGCTACCCGTATTTTAGAACGGAATAAATCTTTAATTTCTTTGGCAAAGCTTTCGCTGTTCTCGTCACTGCCAATCCGAATCAGTATCTCGTCTGTGCCTAACTTGTTGGTATATACCTCAACAACATAGTTCTTCACTCGGGAAATATCATCCAAGATGTCGAATAGTGCAGGTGGATACAGGGTTGTTCCTTTATATTTTATCATTTGGCCTTTCCGTCCCAGTACAGAACTTAACCGGATGGTGTTTCTGCCACATGCACAAGGTTCCGTATATTGGTAACAGATGTCTCCGGTTTTGAAACGAAGTAAAGGCATACCTTCTACCCCTAAAGTGGTAATGGTCACTTCTCCCGGTTCTCCTGCCTTCACCGGAAGGTTCTTATCATCCAGAAATTCTACAATGATAAGTTCGGGTTGCAGGTGTCCGCCATGGAATTCAGAACATTCGGTGAAGGACGATTGCATTTCCGTAGAGGCATAAGTGGAATAGAGTTGGAGTGACGGCCACTTTTCGCTGATACGCTGTCCAAGGGTATTCAATGTAAAATCGGGGTTACGCAGTGCTTCGCCAATACATAAACACTTCTTCATAGAACAGGTGTTATGATCAATCTGATTTTTCTCGGCAAACTCTATCAATTTAATAAGGAATGAAGGAACGACCATGCCGCAGGTAGGGTGAATACGGTGAATGGTATCCCATTGCAGTTCCGGTATACCGTTGCCTACACGGGCTACTCCCATACCGAGCTCTCTGGCTCCCAAGTAGTAGGCCAGCCCTGCCATGAAGCGGCGGTCTATGGTGGTCATCAGTTGCAGTATATCGTGTCGGCTGCATCCGGCGGTATTGAAAGACAAATATTCGTTGTATGCCAGACGGTCCAGGTCTTTGGAGGTCAGTACAAAAGTAATCGGATCTCCTAAAGTTCCGGAAGTGGTGACATAGTCGATAATATCATCCGGGTCTACACAGATGAATTCACTGTTATGTAGTTGCAGATCTGTTTTGGTGGTAACGGGAATTTGTTGGAGGTCTTCTATCTTTTTGATCCGGGTGGTGTCTATGGAATGTTCTTTGAACATTTGCTGATAGAAGCGGGAATGTGCCTGCAAGTAAGCCAAGGTTTCAGTGAGTCTGGCTTCCTGATACAATTTAATCTCTTCAGGAGAACGAAACTGTATGTCTGGATTCTTTTCCATATTATTGGTTTTTATTGATTTTTTGTTGGATTCGTACTTTTTCTGCTTGTTTGGGTATGGGCATTGTTAGTGCTTTCTGCCAATAGGTTATGGCTGTACCAGTTTGTTGTATTGCAGTATAATAATCTCCCAATACTTCGTAAACGTAATAGAATGAAGGATTGGATGCCTCATAAAGATTCAGGACCTTTGTTTCTATTGTTTCTTTCCGTTGGGTCTTTTCCCGGATGAGCTTCGTTAGCTGTTTATAAGCCATGAACTGTTTGTAGTTTGCTTGCCTGATAAAGTTGTCTTCGGGAATAGTCAGACTCAAAGTGGCGATTTCGTGATGGAAATCTATGGTATCGCTGAATATTTTGTTCAGATCGTATGCCATATACTTGCCGCATTGCCAGGGAGAAGTGGATACATACATGATTTGTTTCTCCGGCAGGAAAATAACAGAGTGATGGGCTATGAGTTGATTGATAGCCATTTCATTACCCATGCCCAAATCAATATTGTCCAATCCTTTTTGGTTGCGGAGTATGGAAGCAGCTTTCATCGGGTCGATAGGCTTATTCTCTTTCAACAGTTCTTGCAGACGGGCAAAACGATAGGGACTATCGGAAGTCGCAATGTTTTCCTGGTTACGTTCATCGTTGCGGAAAGTATCTGATTGATAATGGTTGGTACAAATAATCTGATTACCGCTACTTGTAAAAAGTGCCGTCTTCTCCGGTGACTTTTCAATGATAGCGGCTCTGCCATCCTGTGCAGAACCAATCAGTATGGATTCGGAAACAAATGTTTTCCGCTTCAAAGCGATGGCATAAGCTTCATCAATTGTTGAGGCATATTGCAGTATCTCTCTGGTCAGGATAGAGATGGGAGTGGCGGAAGCAGTCGGCATGTCCGATTTTGCAGCATTGATAGTCACCGTGAGCCCGGTTTCATTCATACCCGAAAGTACACCGATCATACCCGGCCAACCTACAGATGCAAATTTATAGCCTTGCTCGGGCTGATAAAAAGATACCAGTTTGTTGTGTGCAAACTTATCCCCCATGTAAAAATCAAAATTGCGTCCGATGACGAGGGAGGAGTCGGCACTGTTTTCTCCCCAAGTGGCAAAGGAACTGCAACCTACCAACATGTAATCTTGCATGGCATGTCCCAGATCGTGAGCCGAATGATAATTGAGCTGGCGCTCGTAGGGAGTGCCGATAAAGTCGTATTCATGGGTACAGGAGAGTGAAATGCCATAAATCTCATCTCTAAACTCTTCCGGGACATTCTTCCCTAAATTACGGTTGAAAAGTACGATGAAGAAGCGGAGGAACTTAAGATAATTGTCGGAAGGTACAATCTCGCGTATCTGGTCAACAAAAACTTTCTCTTGATAATATAGTAAATCAGAAGAAAGTTTGCCTATAACCTCACCGCGCTGGAATGCGTCGCCACTCACCTTCAATTCCCACAGACCACTGTTGCTTTGCCGCAGATAATTGCCCGCATATTCCCGAAGACTATCTGTCTGTACCAATTCTCCGTTGGCTTTGGGAGTGTAGTCGGGAGTCAGCATATCTGCGGAGAAATAGAGTATGCTAACAAAGAGGATGATGGCAAGGAGAAGTACCCCTATGCCACATGCCGTATATTTAATTGTTTTCTTTAATATCTTATGCATGGCCTATTCGTTTAGCTAAATATTCATGTCCGAGTAATTCGCCACAAGTGATGATGGAGGTTAATGTTACTCCTAAAGCACCGTGGACGTTTAGGTTTTGTCCTGTGAGAAATAAGTTCCCCAGTTTGGTTCGGGTGGAAACAAAACCGATTTGCGGACATTTGTAATCTTTGATAATTCCATAGGCAGAACCGTCACAAGTACCCGTAAAGTCTCTGTAGCTAAGTGGAGTAGTGGTATACATTGTCTCGATGTGATCGGTAAAATCGATTCCGTGACTTTTGATGAACTCTAACAATTGCCTGGCTTTTTCCATTTTGAAGGCTTTATAGTCTTCACCCCGTTGTTCGGGAAGTGTATTCTGCCAGACGGACAGTTCATCTATATACATGGGAGTCAGAATGGAAATGACGTCTGCATAATCACTGTTGCGGGAAGATGCTTGTGTGGAGATCATGCAATTCGTGGTATATCCCATGTTGACTTTCTTATCATACCATACATCGTTGTCTCCATGCAGATAGAGGTTCTGATTCAGATACGGATAACTTTTCTCTTTCATGATCAGGTAAAGAGTGAAAATGCCGTATGTATTTTCTAAAGAATTAATACGGGAGATATAGGCATTTTTGATACAGCGGGTCTTGTCCAGCAAAGTTAATGTTTGTTTGGGGTGTACGTTAGAGATGATGTATTTGCTTTCTATCCGCTCTGCATGGTTTATCTCTACCCCTGTTACCTGGTTGTTCTCTACAATGATACGGGTGACTTCACTGTTGTTCAAAACTGTTCCGCCATGAGTGCGAATCACATTGATCATCTCAGAGGCCACTTGCATACTTCCGTCAATGAACCGATAGGCTCCTTGTATGTAGGAGTTGTTAATCATGGCATGTTCATAGAAGTTGGAATGTTCTCTTAAACCACCATACAGAAGTGCCGAGCCGGCCAATACCGATTGCAAATCAGGATTGGTGGTAATCTTATCTATCATTCCTGCTGCTGAGGTATTGAAGAACTTCATTCCTTCAGTAGAAATGATACCTTTCTTCAGATTGTCCACACTGATCAGGTTGCCTACTTCTTTCAGTGACGTTGTATATTGCCGGAGATTTTCTTTTTCGTGAGGAAATGATTGGCAAAGGGTATTGATAAAACGTTCGTATCCCATTGCGTAATCATATACGCGATTCTTATAGAAAATCTTATCAAAAGCATTTTCATCCAGTTTCCGGACTTTGAGGTGATCCATGATTCCTACATACCGGAAAAACTGATTCATGACTTGTCCTTCGTCCAGACTACCTATATAATGAATTCCTGTATCCAACAAATGTCCTTTCCGGCGATAGGTCTGAAAGCATCCTCCAAACAGTTCGTTCTTTTCGAGCACACATACGTTATACCCTTCTTTACTAAGTATGGCTCCACATTCAAGGCCACCTAATCCGCTTCCGATGATGATGATGTCATACTTACTCATGGTAATTGCTTTTTAAGTATATAGATGGTATTCGATGTATATTTATCGTTTCGGATAGTCTTTACTTCCATTCCACACTCCCGGGCTATGCTCTGAATTTGAGCTTCGGAAGTGAAGCAGAGTTTATCCGTAGTGCGGTTGAACTTGACAACTTGAGTAGAGAGAACTTCCGTGAGGCGGGTTAACCGATGTTTATGAGTCTCAGCGGAATTTCCATCACGTACGATAATCATTCCTTCAGGGAGGAGAAGAGTGGCGCATCTCACTAACAAGTCATGTTGATGTTCATAATTCATGTAATGCAATACGTCATTCAGGATGAAGGCATCACTTTCCGGGAACTCATAAACCGATGCGTCAGCATGTTCAAAGCGAAGGTTTTCACCACGAAGCCAACCATGTTGAGCTATAGCTATTTTATCTTCGTCATAATCGATTCCTAATATTTGCCTTTCTTTGGATATCATAGACAGCATATAACACAGAGGACCGAGGCCACAACCGATATCCGTAATCTGTCCTTTCATCGGAATCAGTTGATTGAATAACTGGTAATTGTGTTCCATCTTTACTTTGATGCGGATGTACCACTCGATGACAGGACTTTTATAGATATAGTTCAGTACCAATGCCTCATAAAATGCCGGATTCGCCGGTGTATTCTTTTCCAGGCAAATACGTGCATATTCTTCTTTCATGTAGGAAGAGATGCGCTTGGTACGTTCCTGATAGGTAGTTCCGAATGAATCATCATTATAAAGTATGCGAGGCAATATTTTAGAGTAAATAATGCCTTTGCGGACATAGAAAGGTTGTGCCTTGGCTATAATCTCTCCATTGCCGTATAGCAGAATAGGAATAATATCCAATTGCAGAGTTTCTGATAAATAGAAAGCACCTTTATGAAAACGTTTCATCTTGCCGTCATAGGTTCGGGTACCTTCGGGGAAGATGGCGATGGAGTATCCTTCTTTTACTTTTTCCCGCATCCGTTCCACACAAAGTTCATATCCTTCGTCTACATGGAAGAAACCTGCATATTGAATGATTTTTCCAAATACCGGAGAGTTCCATACCCAGTGATTGGTTATCATGATAATCTTCGGGGAAAAAGATAATAACTCCAGGATATCAATGAAAGACTGGTGGTTAGCTATTATGATGGCCGGTTTCTTGAATGTCTCGTTAGTTACGTTGATGTGTTCTTTGCGTACGAATGTTGCCATTACCAATATACCTTTGCAAGTAATGTTGATAATCTGGCAAACAAGCTGCTGCTTATAACTGCGGCGTACCGGAATGAGGTATAATAAGAAAATGAAAATTCTCAGAATGATGCATCCTGTAACGAAAAGCATGAAAAGGATGATCGTGCGGAGTAAACCTATCAGAGTATACGGGGGCAATCCCTTAGAAGCCGGTTTCGCAATAAAGAACTGGAAAATAATAGGTTGTATGGTATAAGCTACTAATACCACCGCAGCCATTCCAAGGATGGAAATCAGTGAAATGGATTGCAGGGCGGGATGTTTGGCAAATACTAAAGTTCCCATTCCCACAACGGCTGTGAATGCAGAGAAGAAAATAGCTGTCTTATGGGAATTTAGGATCGCTTTACCTGTCCGGTATTTGTTTTGGAGTCCATCCATGATGAAGATACTGAAGTCGTCTCCGATACCGAAAATGAAAGTAGAGAGGATAATATTGATAATGTTGAATTCGATACCCAGAATCCCCATCAGGCCCAAAATAATGGTCCAGCTGATAAGCATAGGCAGGAAACTGATCAGGGTTAATTCTATACGCCCGTACGAAATCAATAGGGCCAGGAATATAAGGAATGAAGAAATATAAAGTATCAGGTAAAAGTCGTTATTGATGGCAGAGACCCATTGATTAGTGAAATAACTCCGGTCGAAGACTACAACATCCGTATTATCCTTGAATTGTTGATAGACTTCTTCCTTATTATCATCAGTGATGCGTACCTGGGTAACGAGCATCGTGATGGAGTCAGCACTTGTTTGCCATTCGTTCAGTAGGGTAGTGGCAATGCTATTTGTATCGTCCTGATAATTATAGGGCTGGAATGGGTGTTCTAACCATTGGTAAAATGCATTGAAACTACCTTCCCTGAAGTGATAGGTACGGGCGGCGTCTTCTATGTATTTACGGATAGTTGATATCTTTCCCGACTCTCCCCAATACTGGTTCCATTGTTTCAGACGCTTTTGCTGTTCTTCCGGTGAGATAAGGAATTGCTCGGCAGAAGCATATGCTTTAATGAGTCCTTGCTCTTTAAAAGCGGATAAGTGCTGGTTGGTATTTGCATAACTATTGAGTGCTTCTGTCATGTTCTTACCTACACTGACAAAAAGCACAGTTTTCTCTTGAGCATTGAAAAGCTGTTCCAGTTTAGCCTCTGCTTGTTTTAAGTGCTGAGGTTCATAGTTGAGGCTCATCATGTCTTCGTTAAACTTGACTTTCTGTGAAGTAAACAAGCCGATGAGGGTAATAATGACGATGCCGCCTACTAACCATTTGTTCTTCTCATAAGGATAGGCATTGATTTTTTCAATAAAGCGTAAGACCCTGCCTTGCTTTACATCAGCTTGTCCTTTCAGAAAATGTGGAAGGTAAATAAGACAGAAAAGAGTAGTACCGATAAGTGCCAGAGAAGCAAACAAACCGAAATCACGCAGTAGTTCGGAAGTGGTAAAAGTAAGTCCGAAGAATGCACCTATTGTAGTGAAACTGCCTACTGTAAGCGGATAAGTTATTTCTTTAATCAATTGCTGGACAGTAGAAACATGATTTTGATGGGCCAGCATGTGTATGGAGTAACTCAGCGCAATACCCAGAATAGCCGAGCCGGCACCTACGGCAATTGCAGAGATATATCCCTGAATAAAATAAATCAGGCATAAAGCGAACAATCCCCCGAATAAAACGGGAGTGACAATGAGAGGGATTGATTTCTTGTGCTTAAACACCAGCGAGATGAAAACAATGATAATCAGCAGTGCGATCGAAGAAGTAATAATGGTATCCTTTTTAATCTGTCGCGCATTATAGACACTGACAGAGGGACCTCCAAAGTAAGATACGTGAATGGAAGGATACTCTTTCTGAACCTGTTGCAACTCATTTTCAAGTATTCGGATCAGATTTTCATTCTCACCGGTACTTCCTGTTCCGAATACCGGAGTCATAAACATCAGTAATGTATTTCCATCCTTCGAAAAGATGTGTCCGTTGTTGATTTCATAATTGGTTTCCAACTGAAAATCTTGCAGATGCTTTAAGATGTTATTTCCAAGTCCTAACGGGTCTCTTTGTATATAACTTCTCAATGCTATACCTGCGGGGGAAAGAAGGTTGGTATAGTTCTTTCGCATCACGGCTTCTATGCCTTCCTGCGTTAAGAGTGAGTCGAAGTGCTGATAGTCTTTTTCCGTCAGGAACAGCGGAAGATTTTCATAAACAAAATCTGTTGCTTTTTCAATGGTTGTTTCATCTACTTCCGAAAAGATATCTTTAATCCAGGTTTGGTTAGACTCTTCTAATAAGTTTTGTTTCAGTTGGTCTCCGGCCTCTATCATTAAATCCGGAGTTACTGTAGAGTCGGCAGGAGAGATTAAGATGATAATCTTATCCTTTATTTTTAGGTTATCAAATACTTTGGTGATGTTCTGGCTGTTTTTCGTATCAGGAAAGAAACGGGTCACATTCTCTTCAAACCTGACTTGCCAGGCGAAGTACCCCATAAAAAGGACACAAACACAGAGTGACAAGTAGAAGAGAACTTTGTGTCTTTGAAAATAATTATATAGTCTGATAAAGAACTGAGTCATGTTGTTTTCGGCCTTCTGTATATAGTAAGCAGGCTGATCATTATAATACCTGCCAGTATACTACAAGCGGTTGCAAAGATAACACTTCCAATTAAATATTGCTCTAAAACCGATTTCACATTTTCAAATGAAATATCGGTAAGATGAAGTTCAACCGGCCTGCTCAGAACTTTACATCCTGTCAGGTAACTGCCATATAACAGGAAAGGGATCATGGGAGGAATACTGATATTAGCTGCTACAATAGCTATTACTTTGTTGAGTTTAAGCACATGAGCCAAAAATAAAGTGGCAAGCATCTGGTATCCCCAAATCGGGACTATTCCCATAAATACACCTAACATAATGGCATAGGTAATCTTCAGATTCGATTCTTCGGACTGTGTAATGTGAGTCCGGAAGAATTTCCGGCAATTACTCCAGGTTAGTTTCCGGAAGAAGTTACGCGGATAAATCCAGAGGAAAGTAATGAACACTAAGAAGGTATTCAATATGCTGATGCGAGTGAAATCCCGGAAAGGACGGAAGTGGGAGACACGTTCTTCCTGGGGCGGATAATAGACATGTATGGGCATATTGCGGACTGTAGTTCCTCCCCATACTGCAAATACCAGTGCTTCAAGCTCAAATTCATATTTAGCGGTATAGTAGAATCTCTGCACATTGATTTTATGTAATGGATAGAGCCGGTAACCCGATTGGGTATCCTGAAGCTTTACTCCGGTTTCAAGTTTAAACCAGAAGTTGGAGAATTTATTGGCAAAAGTATTCTTGCCCGGCATATTGTCCGAAGTCAGATTACGGGCACCTACCAGCAACGTATCCGGTTCTTTTTCTATTTCTTCCATGAAAATAGGAATGTCCGAAGCAAAATGCTGTCCATCGGAATCTATAGTGATGGCATATCGGTAGCCGGCTGCTTTGGCCTGTTTTAATCCGTTCTTTAAGGCGGTTCCTTTTCCTTTATTGGTAGGATGGGTGATGATATGCAGGTTCGGATAGTTTTCCAGAAGAGTAGGGGTGCTATCGGTAGAGCCGTCATTGACAATGATGATATCTTCTACATAGAAGAGTACATCTTCAATTACGGTAGTCAGCGTCTTTTCATTATTGTAGGTAGGTATAATAACTACAATACCAAGTTGCCTGGTTTTCTCATGCCATAGTTCCTCGCTACGTTCTTTCATATTTATTTGTCGATTAGTTGTGCTTTTAATTTGATACAGATACCTTTTGAGGATGCTCCTTCAGCCAGAATCTGGAATGTACCCGTTTCGTTATTCTTGATAGTCAATGAGAGCTTTAGCTCCGGTGTTTCATTCGGATTAATAACAGAAAGAAACTTGCATGAGGCTATCTGCTTGTATTGCAGGGGAGCTTGTTGTATTTTCTCTATGCACTCTTTTATCATTTGCAGCATACAAACGCCCGGAACTACGGGTTGTTGTGGAAAGTGTCCGTTATAAATAGCATGTTGTGGGTTGAGCATGACTTGCACTACCCAGTCTGTTTCATTGATATGCTCAGAATGCGTGACTTTATAGAAATTGGGAAGAAGTTCAGCCATATTAGTTTGGGTTTTCTTTTAATTTGTCCAACTGTATACTTAGTCGCAACCAGGGATGTTTGATTTTTATCTGTTCGGGATGTCCTGATGCGAACTCCGATAGATAGAATACTGATTTTCCGAATCCTCTACCTGTGACTCTTTTTTCAAAGATACCGCTTTTCTTTTTGATGCGGATATTCTTTCCACTTAAAAATAGATTCTTGAAGTCTGTTTCCAGTAATAGCAGCATTTTCTTTTTCTTCATGGGCTCTATGCAGCTGTTGACGTGAAATTCATTTTCCCGGAGTGAAAAATCAAAAAGACTGAGGCCGAAGTAAGTAGATGCCAATATTCTTATTTCATTATCCGGCAATTTCCGTACAATTAATAAACCGCTGAAGTGATGCTTCATGAAGTCTAACTGCATATTGTATTTTTGCGAATATTCTTCAGCGCAAATGATAGGTGTCACATAAGATGTGGCATCTCCTGCTATTGTTTTTGAGGAGCCGCAGGAAGTGAATAGATACAGAATAAAGATCAGATTAGCGAATAGAAAACTTTGTTTCATCTTTCAAAGCATTAAATCTCTTGTTGTAGAACTCATATTCCGTATAATTGGTGGCTGTTTCGGAAAGACGCAATTTGTAAACCGACATATCTTTCTTATCCAGGTATATTTCAATTTCCGAAATGTAGGCTTGTATGGCTTTATTGACCGGCTTAATCTTCACTATATAATAGGAATCATTTTCAAAATATTCCAGTTTGTAATCGGAAGACATTTTTGAGAGATCGCCTATCATGCAAGCTGTGAGCATATCTTGCATTTGATTCATCATCTTATTGGCGGTTAGGCTCATAACGCTCTTTTTACCGTCCGATATAATTTTAAGCCGGGAGTCGTTTATCACTATTAGGTAGTTGACGGGTTGGGCGTATTCCATACGTATTTTGCCACTCTTTTGATAATAGAATTTTCCTTTGGAGGTTACCTTCTCATCCAGAATATCCAGGTACTTCACTTGTGTAAAGTCACTTTCAATGGACTGCATGGTTTGTGCTTCCTTTGCCAGACGGTTTTCAAAATCCTGGGTATGGATTAGCTTCTTCATTGTCTGGGCATGGGTATAGGAAATACCCAATATGATTGATAATATTATTAGTATGGTTCTCATAATGCTTTTATAACATGCTGTCCAGACGGACAACTGTATATCCCTGTTCTTTAATTAAGTTAAGTATCTCTTTTAATAACAGGTCACTGTCCGGCATCCGATCGTGTAGAAGGATGATAGAACCGGGGCGTAACCTTTTCTGAATACGCTTCAAAACCTTCTCTTTGGAAGGTTGCAGTGTATCGAGTGTTCTGATATTCCAGCCAACAGGAGTGTATCCCAATATGCGGACAGCTTTTGCTATAGTAGGATTCGTGACTCCAAACGGTGGGCGGAATAACTTGATTTTCTGCGAAGTTACTCGTTCTAATGCAAACTGGCAAGCTTGCAAGTCTTTTTTCATCCGCGACAGGCTGTACAAGGGAAAATGATTGGTATGGGTAAAAGAGTGATTACCAATCAGATGTCCTTCGTTGATGATTTGTCGGATCAATTCCTCATTCTCTTGTACTTTGTGACCGATGCAGAAGAAACAAGCCGGTATTTGTTGTTCTTTGAGTATTTGCAATACTTTGGGAGTTTGTACCGGGTCCGGTCCATCATCAAAGGTGATAGCTACAATTTTATCTTCAGTCTGTTTCTTGCAAAATACCTTGAGATAGATGTTAGAACGGATGTTGCAAGATGCGTAGACTAGAAAGATAATCAGTAATGTGATCAGGATTTCTACTATCATTGTTTTTTCCGGATTAAAATAAGTGAATGGTTAATGGAGTGATAGTGATTATATATCAGAACTGTCTGTCCCGGATTTAGATTCTTTTCAAAAGTTTTAGCCACTTTCCATAAAGCAAAGGAAGATGCCGTAGGATATTCACCACATTCATTCTTAAAGGTAGTGCATGTTGCTGTGGGAAACAGGCTGTTTTCTAAATCAGTATACAGGGTATCTCCTTTCGGGTTTCCATTTTTACCGGTAACAAACCAATCGACTTGTCCGGCTGTTAATCGGTTGCTTTGCAAAAAGCGATGAATCTTTTCAGCTACTTCCTGTGTATTGTTCGCATGAATAAAAGTTGATATACCGGCAAGTTCTGCTAATGTGGATTCGGTGGCTTCTCGTCCCAATAGGAAGAACTGGGCACCTTCGCCTGCTTGTATGCCTCTTAGCAGTCCCAGGCGTTGTTGTATAGCGTGGCTATTAGGGGTAATCTCATCAATAGCTCCTACAAGGACATTTTCATCACCTTCCCAGATTCTCATCATACCGTCCAATAGTGCACTTTCGAAACTCAATCCCCGGTGTACATACGTCATGTTGTAAGCATGTATCTGGCGGAGTAATGCTATTTGCGCTCCGATGGTGTTGAAGGTTGACTGGATAAAGGGTGTTGGGTTCAGTAGTTGTTCTTCATTCTCAATGATTGTATTCAGGAACTTCTCTGTATCTGCCAGGCATCCGAGTCCGGTTGCAGTGATGATCGCATGTACTTTTTCGGAAGGTAGGGTACTGATACATTCCAGTCCGCAGGCAACTCCCATTTTGATGATCCGGCTCATACGCCTCCGTAGTGCGGCATTTGTGATAATACTCTTGTAATCCGGTTCGTTCGCGGATAAATAAGGGGATTCTCCGGAAGCAGTATCCGCGTGAATAGAAGCAATATGATTGATATAGACAGGTTGCATCATTTCTCTTTTAATGTAGAAAACAGGATCGAAGAATCATTTCCACCGAATCCAAAAGAATTCGATAGTACATTACGAATGGGTAGTCCCTCGCGGAATGAGGTTTCGGGCATCAACATGTTTTCTTCTATAGGTTCTTTGAAGTTCAGATTGGGATAGATGAAACCATGATATACGGAGAGAACAGAATAAACCGCTTCAATTCCTTCCGAAGCCCCTAATGTATGACCGATAAACGCTTTGACAGAACTGAACGGAGGAATTTTATCACCAAAAATCCGTCGGATAGCAAGTCCTTCTGAAAGATCATTACTTGGAGTTCCTGTGCCATGTACATTGATATAATCAATCTCTTCGGGAAGAATTTCACTTTTGGCTATGGCTTCTGTCATGGACCAGAATGGTCCGTTTCCTTCGGGTGAACTGCCAGTCTGATGAAAAGCTTCATTCACATTCGAATATCCGCTTAATAAGCAATAAGGCTCTTTCCGGAGTAATTTCTCTGATTGAAGGACAATATATCCGGCTCCTTCTCCTAAGTTGAGGCCTGCACGGGATGCGTCAAAAGGACGGCAGTGTTCCTTATCCAAAATCATAAGTGAATTGAAACCATTGAGGGTAAATTTGCACAAGGCGTCCGTACCTCCTACAATGGCAGCATCCAGTTGTCCATTCCTGATCATACGGGCTCCTAACATGATAGCATTAGCTGCTGATGAGCAGGCTGTACTGATAGTGGTTACAAAGTCATTTATTTTCAGATAATCTGCTATCATTTCAGTACTTGCACCGCAGTCATGAGAGATGACTTCCCGTAATTTTCCTTTTCTATTGTCTTTTTTAAAGGTATTGTAGAAGTGTTCACTCAAATCCATACCGCCTACAGAGGTGGAAGATATGAGACCTACACGCAAAGTCTTCAAATCTAACCGGGCGTCATCGACTGCTTCCCGGGCAGCTAACATGCCTAATAAAGCTGTCCGTGAAAACGTTTTTTGTATATCTAAAGAGAGCAACCGTTTTAGTTCTTCATTACTGTATTTTACTTCTGATACGGGTACATCCAGTTCCGTAGGGAAAAGAGTTACTTTCCCCATACCATGCTGATGTTTTCTGAGTGAAGCTATATTTTCTGCAACACCCAGACCAATACCTGAAACAACACCTAAACCGGTTACATATATCCTCATTATTTCTTATTTTCAGAGATATAGTTAGCTAATGTACGTATTGAGTAGAAAATCTGTTTTCCTTCTGCAGGATTCTTTATTTTGATTCCATAATTACGCTCTAAAATAAGGATAATCTCAAGTGCGTCAATAGAATCAAGTCCTAAACCACCGTCACCAAACAGAGGTTCATCAGGATTAATCTCTTCGGGTGTGACTTCTTCAAGATTCAGTTCTTCTATTAATTCTCTTTTTAGTTTTTCTATTAATTCTTCCATATCAATGTTGTACTTCTATTAGTTTAAAATCAGCTTTATACTCTTCCATTAAAAGGTTGCACCATCCGGTGATGCAAGCTTTTAAATTACCTTTCTTCATTACAATTCGTGCATATTCTTCCAGTTTGTCCGCATCGAATTCTTTTTCTATGAAGAAAGTATTTTCTCCTTGTATTTTATGACGGATACATATCTCACCTGCTACAACGTTAGGCAGAGTGTATACAAATACCATCGGACTGGCTGCATGGTCACCTCCCTGATTGATAATCATCTGATGACGAATATCTGTATTCAGTGAAGCGGCAGCATTAACCAGCAATATACCTATTTCTTCCGGTTGAAAGCTTTTCTCTTTCAACAGATATTCAACAGCAGTATATCCCAGTTTGCAAAGGTCGTCCATTTTGTAGAATTTCATGTTACTTCCACCTGTATTTTTATATGCTTCGCGGATAAACTGCGCAAAGTTTGGGGCAGATGATGAAAAAACGGTCTCTCCATTCATACGTAAACAGCTATTCTCAATGGAAACAGTTGCGGTTGTATGAACTGTCACCGGTGATTTCATTCTTGAGGACTGTTTCTGATATGCGGGAAGTGTCAATACGATAGCAGCATTACAACCTCCGAAACCGGATGCTGTTTTGATACAATGCTTCATGGGTATTTCCTGATGGGCAGCTTGCACCAGAATAGGCATGCTGACACCGGGCTTTTCATAGCCTAATGTACCGAATAGTACGTTTTCCTTTAGTTCGTGAATACAGATAATAGATTCAATCACTCCCGATGCCCCTAAAGTATGACCGAAATAAGATTTCAAACTATGAACCGGAATGGTTTTCAATCCGGCTAAATGAATAGCTTTCGATTCCATTTCATCGTTATAGACAGTAGCCGTTCCATGTGTATTCATGAAACTAACGTCTTCGGCAAGGACTGCGGCTTCTTCCATGGCCTGCCGTATGGCGAAGTAAAGTCCGTCTCCTGTGCGTGACGGGCCTGAAATATGATTGGCATCGTTACTAATGGCTCCTCCGGACAGGATGATATCCGTATCGTTTCCTTCCGAACTCAGCAGGATAGCACCACAAGCCTCTCCTAAATTGAGTCCGTCTCTCCGGGCATCATAAGGGCAGCATCTTTCGGAACTGATGGATCTGAAAGATAAAAATCCGCTGGTAATGAAGTGAGAGAGGATATCACCTCCCGCTACTATGACTTTTTTGTATCTGCCGGATTCGATCCATCGCTTTGCCACAATCAGGGCGGATACTCCTGATATGCAGGCATTAGAAATAACTTCTACCCGGTTGCCGGCCTGAAAATATTCGCTTATTCTTCTCCCCATTTCCCATAGATGAACTCTGATATCAAGGTCGTCGGGATGATTGGCCAACAGGTCGATATTACCTTTAGTGGTGGATAGGATGAGGCCGCAATCTTCATCCGCCAGATTCATTTCGGAATGGGACAGAATATCCTGAATGGCGAGTATGAATAGTTGTTCCAGGCGTGTGTACGTACCCAAATTCTTTGCTCTTTCCCATTGTTCCGGTTGAATCGTGGCAGCTAATATAGAGGTATCAGATATGATTCCTGCTTCATGCCTGGTGATTCCGCTCCTATATTCCCGGATTGCTTTTATATTCTCCCGGGTATTTGCTCCTAAAGAACTGATCAGAGTATCAGCTGTGATATATACAGTTATAGAATGTTCCATTTCCTTTTCCACTCCTGATAAAAAGCCGGAGTTGCTAACTCCAGCTCCCTGTTAGTATTTAGAAAAACCTGAGTCGTACTTCCGGTGGCAACGATATTGTTGTCTGTGGCCCGGTATAGTACATATTCGAATTTAATCTTGGCAGCTTCACAAGAAATGTATCGGGTTTCAATGATAACTTCTTCACCGAAGGATAAGGATTGCTTAAATTGGCAGTTTAATTCAACGATGGGTACCATATATCCTTCACTGTAGATATCCATATATCCTAAACTATAATGCTTCCCGAAAGACTCCCTTCCATCCTCAAAATAGCGTACATATTCACCATGCCATACGATTTGCATGGAGTCTATTTCACTGAAACGTACCTTTATTGTGGTGCGGTCAATGAGTGCAGGTGTATGCAGATTCGTTTTTTGCCTCATTTCTTATCTAAAAATATTTTCATCCGGCATTCTGCAATCACTCCTTCCGTAGTACTTACACAAGCAGATACCAAAGTAATGTCGAATACCTCCTGAATAACCGTAATTTCAGTGAATAATTCCTGTCCTGTCTCCGGTAAACGGTGGAAGGTTAATTTATCTACCGAACCGATAAACCCTAAGGGTACCGGTTCATTTTTCTGTAAATAGATATATCCGATCCGTGCCGCTGCCGATTGGGCTATGTGCTCGATAATACCTGCTTCTTGCAATTTACCTTCCTGGCAGAAGATATTATCATCAGTGACTGTGAGACCTGAATAGGAACAATCATCTTCAATGCCACAGAATGAATCTACCATAACGATTGGAGGTCGTTGTGGTATCAGGTTCAGGATTCCTTCACCGGATATGATAGGAGTTCTTTTCATTTCAGCTTACATTTTACAATACTGTGTCCCAATCCCAGGTTGTCATATATTTCCTCTATTTCCAACCCTGATTCTTGAATGCACCGTGCCATATCGTCGGAGTGATACATTTTGCTGTTACCATTTGCCATAGCAGTAAAGTAGATACTGATCTGTGTCAGGCAGTAGGCAGCTGTTTCGAACTTCTGTCGGTCCCAGAATGTTTCCATAATGTAGAGTCGCCCTTCTGTAGACATGGACTGAGCGGCCCGTGAGAGTATACTGATAACTTCTTTCTCAGAAAAGCAATCCAGAAACTGACTCATCCAGATCGCATCAAAACCTTTCGGGAAAGGTACATTTTCATCGAGAAGATTTACACCATGTCCATGAATACGCTCGTGGCCGGAAATATTTTCCGTCTTTTGCTTCATCATTTCCAGTTGTTGGGGTAAATCCATAATGGTAACTTCTACTTTCTCGTTGTATTGCACACATTTAGTAGCCCATCTACCTGTATTACCTCCTACATCGAGCAGAGTTCGGGGAGAGTGGCTGAATACGATTTCGAGTGCCTGGTCGAAAGAATTGTCTGAATAAAAATGGTCGAAGCCGAACCAGCTTTTCTGCACTTGCTCGGGTAAAATGGATAATCCTTCGTAAATCGTGGGCCAGTTTCCCAATTCTTTCAAACCTTCGGGGCGACCGTTTACCAAAGCTTCTTCCAGATGGAACAGACCTTTGTAATTGACGTCCTGATTAAAATTCATGTTCACTTGTGCCATCTCATCGTTCAACAGGAACCATCCGGCCTTTGCCAGTATATATTGATCGTCTTTTACCAATACAGTACCTATGGTGAGTGAGGCTTCCAGTAGAACTTGTGCTGCATATCTGGATAATTCGGTTTTCCGGCTGATCTGTTCCAGTGACAGACCTTCCCGGTTGTCGGAAAGCAAGCGGAAAATACCGAATTTCAGCATCAGGCGTGAGACCTGAAATACGACGGGGCCAAAAGCGATTTCCTGGGCCAATCGCTGTGCTTGCACAGCGGTGAATCGCTCTTTGGCATATCTCTTTTGTAATGAAGGGAATAGTTTCATTCTGTTGATTTTTGTTTATTCAGACGGCTTCCAGAAAGAATAATAGTTAAACCATTGTTCGGGATATTGGCCGATTATTTTTTCCAGAGCATTCACATATTGTTCCAATAATAATTGTTCTGCTCTTTTCTCTTTCGAACCGGACACTTGCTTCGCAAGTATAAAATGGAAATGATAGGTTTGTTTAGCCTCCCGCATGGCAAAATAGAAGACTACCGGAACTTTCATCCGCGATGCCAATAGGAAAGGACCGATTGGAAAACGTGCTTCGTGTCCCATAAACCTGCAAATCAGCAGTTTGTCTGCATTCAGATAGCGGTCTCCTTGAAAACAGACATATTCTTTATGGTCCAGTGCTTCTGTAATTTTGAATATATGTGCCAGATTATCTTCGTTGACCGGTATAATCTTGTAAGGTTGCTGCTGCCCGTTCTTTTTCAGTATTTCTTTAATCTTTTGATGTTCGGCATCGTACATCACCACATTCATTTTCTTGCTGTAGTCGTTGAAAAAAGGAGTTCCGATTTCCCAATTACCAACATGTGCGCCGATCATGATTACTCCCTGATCTCCATCCAATACATTAAGAAACTCCTGATAGTGGTTGAACTTGAAATGATATTTGTCGATCATTCCATTTCCAATGGCTACCTTGTCTATAAGTATCTGTCCCAAACGATAATAGTTGTTCAGCAATAGTCCCACCGACTGTATGTGGTTCCGTTTTAAGATACGACGGGCATATTGCCAGATACTCTTTGTTGCTTTCGGAGCGAACGGAATAAAATAAAGAACAATCAGAGACAGAAAACCATAAGCGGCTTTTACACCACAATACCTGATCAGGTAAATGAAAAACAGGTATCCGGATACACCGCCGCGGGTTTTACCTTTCCACATCTTGTTTATTCGTTTTTGTTTTCGGCCATACGTGTGATGACGAGATTATAGAAGTCCTGGAACGTTTTGATTCCGACAAAATCTTGTCCGGTTACATTAAAACCGAAGTTCTTTTCAATCAACACTACCATATCTACCAAGTCCAGACTGTCTAACTCAAGGGTTTGCATGAGCGGAGCATCAGGCTGGATAAGATCGATATCTACTTCAAATTCTTCGGATAAGGTTTCTCTTATCTTTTCAATGATTTCTTCGTGGGTCATACTTATATTACTTTACTTTTTTAATAATTAATGTAGAATTGGTTCCTCCGAATCCGAATGAGTTTGAGAGGAATGTATCAAATTCCATATTTACTCGTTGGGCAGGGATATTAAGTTGGGCAGATGCTTCATCCGGCTCTTCGAAATTCAGATTGGGAGCAATGAAGTTATTCTGCATCATTAAAGTAGAATAGATAACTTCGCTGGCACCCGCCATCCACATTTCGTGACCGGTCATAGACTTGGTGGAAGCCACATACGGGCGGTGTCCTTCAAATACTTCCGCTATGGCTTTGGCTTCATTTAAATCACCTATCGGTGTAGAAGTGGCGTGCGCATTGATGTATTTAATTTCATCCAATGCGATTCCGGCATTCCGGATGGCCATTTCCAATGAACGCTTTGGCCCGTCTATATTAGGAACAGAAATGTGATCTCCGTTGGATGAAAAACCGTAGCCGATAATTTCTGCCAGTATGGGTGCTCCCCGTTTAACAGCCGATTCATAACTTTCCAATACCAGACTGGCGCCACCTCCGCTGGGTACAAGTCCGTCCCTGCTTTTATCAAAAGGCCTGGATGCTTTCTGGGGTTCAGTTTCCCGATTGGAAAATGCACTTAACCCGTCGAAACTACCTACTGAGAATGGATTCACTTCTTGCGCGCCACCGCAAAGAATGCAGTCCTGCAATCCCGATTTGATAAGCAGATATCCCATGCCAATGGCGTGGGAACCGCTTGCACAAGCACCGGAGATTGTGAAGTTTACTCCTCTGAGTTTGAAGATGACCGACAGGTTCATCGACACAGTTGAATTCATCGATTGGAAAATAGAACCGGAACCTACCAGGACGGTATTCTTCTTTTCCCGGATAATATCCACAGCATTGATAATCGGTGCAGTGCTACTATCATTTCCATAGAGTACTCCTACTTCGTTCGCTTCCAGGAATGCTTCATCGATGCCTGCATTTTTGAAGGCTTCCACACTTGCCAGATAGGCATATTCTCCTTGTTCAGGCAGGCAGAGACGTTTTCGTCTGTCCAGCATCTTTTTGAGATCAGGACGCTCCAATAAGCCGGTCAGTGCAGACAGATATCCCATCTCTTTCCGTTGAGGATCAATGCCTATGCCCGATTTACCGTTATATAATGAGTCTGTTACTTCGCTCAGGTTTTTGCCGATGCATGAGTAAATCCCCATTCCTGTAATGACAACTCTTCTCATGTATGCAGTCCTCCATTGATTGAAATAACCTCACCTGTAATATAAGAGGCATTGGGAGATACTAAGAAACTTACAAGATCAGCCACTTCTTCCGGTTCACCGAAGCGTCCGGCAGGGATATGCTTTTTCCATTCGTTCTCGTTGATATCTTCGGTCATTTCCGTGCGGATGAATCCGGGAGCCACCGCATTGACGGTCACGTGCTTCTTTGCCACTTCCTGAGCTAATGCCTTGGTAGCAGCAATGACACCCCCTTTGGCGGCAGAATAATTGGTCTGCCCGGGCATGCCTTTGATTCCCGATAATGAGACGATGTTGACAATACGTCCGAAGCGTTTGACAAGCATGTTCTTAAGCAATGCCTGGGTGACATAAAAGAAGCCGTTCAAACTGGTGTCCAGTACCCCGCTCCATTCTGCTTCGGTCATCCAAAGCATCAGATTGTCTTTGCGGATGCCTGCATTATTTATCAGCACCTCGATATATTTATCCGGATGTTGTTCGCTCCAGTTTTTTAAAGCTTCGGAAACTGCCTTTGGATCAGTGACATCGAACTTCAATAATTCTCCATCGCCTCCTTTTTCACGAACTAATTGCAGTGTGTTTGCCGCTTCCTTATCGTTGCTTTGATAATTAATCAGCACGGTATATCCCATTGCTGCCAGCTTGATGCTGACAGAACGTCCTATGCCCCGGCTTCCGCCTGTTATTAATGCGTATTTCATTTATAAATTGAATTTCTTATTTTTCAAGTATTCACTCATAGCCTCTATTTCCTTGTACTTGGGAGTGTCCTGGGTAAATACAGGGAAAAATGCCCGGATCTCATTGTATACGCAACGCGATTCCGTACTGAGCTTTTCCTGTATCTTTAAGTAATCTACAGCCTGTACGATACCCATAAACAGGATGCTCATAACCTGGAAAGAATTCTCTATGACAGTTTTGGCTATTAAAGCAGAGTTAGTTCCCATGCTTACAATGTCCTGATTATCATTGTTGTTTGGGATGCTGTGTATATACATGGGATTAGATAACGTCTGACACTCGGCTGTTGTGGAAGTAGCTGTAAATTGTGAGGCTTGTAACCCATAATTCAATCCTAATATTCCCAGATTGACAAAAGGAGGAAGTATTCCGTTGATGCGATCATGGAACAGATAGTTCAACTGGCGTTCACTTAGCATTGTCAGTTTCGTTATGGCTATTTTCAGTTTATCCATCTCAAAAGAGACGTAATCACCATGAAAGTTTCCGCCATGATATACATTTTGGGTTTCCGGATCAACAATCGGATTATCGCAAGCTGAGTTGATTTCGTTTATCAATACTTCTTCCGTATTTATAAGGGTGTCATAAACCGGTCCTAATATCTGTGGAGTACATCTTAACGAGTAATAAGGCTGCACTTTATGTTCAAAAATCTTTTCTTCGTGTTTCTGTCCGTACAGTTCATTCTCTCTTTTGAGAGTACATTTACTGTCGGACATCCAGCCTCTCATCATTTCAGCTATCTTTTGCTGCCCTTTATGAAGTTTGGCATCATTTAGCGGTTGAGAAACAAAATCATCATACGATGCAGCAATTTCATTCATCATTACCGAGGCGCATACGGACCAGTTGAGCAGTTGGCGGGCATAAATCAAGTTAACAATGCCAATGCCTGTCATAACGGAAGTGCCGTTTGTTACTGAAAGCCCCTCACGGATATGTATGGAGAAAGGTTTGAGATGATTCTTCTCAAGTACCTGGGCAGTAGGTTGTAGTTGCCCTTGATAGAACACTTCTCCTTCGCCGATCAACGTCAATGCTATATGCGCCAATTGTACTAAATCGCCACTGGCGCCTACACTGCCATGCTCCGGTATATATGGAAAAATATCCAGGTTAATGAACTTGACGAGTAGTTCGACCAGCTCTGTATGTATACCTGATTTTCCTTGAAGAAAAGTGAATAATCTGGCAATCATTGCTGCTTTCACATAAAGAGGAGGCAATGGTTTTCCCGCTCCGGTAGAGTGGCTCCTGATGATGTTGTATTGTAATTCCGTCAATGATTTATCTTCAATCCTATATTGAGCCATAGGACCGAACCCTGTATTAATTCCGTAAATAATTTTATCACTGGAGAAATCCTTCAAGAAACGAAAACTCTTATCTACTTCTTGAATACATTCATCGGAAATAATTACTTTTTCATCATCAAACAGCAGCTTCTGGAGCGTTCCCAAATTTATATATTTGCCGACTATCATAGTATACTTCATTGATATAGACTGCAAAAATAGCTATTTTATATCAATAATAGATGTCTATGCAAAATAAAACTTTTTTCTGCAAGGTGGTTTTTGACAGACCTGAATATATTGTAAATAAAGTTATTCGGTTACAGCTTCCAATAATTTTATCTCATGGCTGGTATCATTTGTATTGCAGGTTCCATTGAATTTAGCCTGTGATTCTATCTCCAATTTGGTGGTATAGATATTGCCCTGCATCACACAGTTGGCTTTCAGGGTGAGTTCTTCCTTCACGTATGCATCACCGATGATAGTTCCATGAAGGCAAGCGTGTGTGCAAGACAGGTTGCCGTGTATTTTTCCTTCCGGACCGATGACTATTTTCCCGGTACACCGGATATTTCCTTCTACAGTTCCGTCGATACGCATATCTCCATCGATGGAACAATCACCTTTAATTAAACTTTGACTGGAAAGCGTGGTTAATTTATTGCTTACCTTGTCATCTATTCCTTTTTTTGAGTTAAACATAATGAGTGTGCTTTTATAGTTTTTTATCCTTCTACACGAGTTACTTGCTTAATGTTCTGTATCTGTTTCAGATTATTACAGATGGTTTTTACATCATCCACATCATGCACGTACAATTGGATGTTTCCTTCAAAAATACCGTCCGTTGTTTCGATGGACAACTTACGGATATTTACATTCAGCTGACGCGAAATAACCTGCGTTACTTCGTTCAGCAATCCCATGGCATCTATACCTTTTATATATATATTCACCAGGAAGGAGAGTTCCTTATGGGTATCCCACTCTGTAGCCAGAATACGGTTTCCGTAACTGCTCTTCAAACGTGCGGCGACGGGACACTGGCGTTTGTGGATAATGATACGGTCGTTTTCGTCCATATATCCCAGTACATCGTCACCCGGAATGGGGTGGCAACATTCTGCCATGATATAATTCTTCTGGATATTCTCTTCCGTCAGTTTCAGGATTTGTTTCGTATTGATTTTCTCTTTTTCTTGCGGTGCTTTTTCTTCAGCAGATTCTTTGTTGTCCTTGTTGCCGCCGAACGAGAAGGTGAGGAACTTCTTCCAGTTGGTACCTTGTTTCTCTTTCAGGGCATTCTTGTCCAAGTCGCCCAGCACAATCTTTTTGTTGCCGATGGCTATAAGAAACTCGTCCCGGTTCTTCATATTATGAACCTTCACCAACTTATCTATCAACAGATCGTCCAGTCGCAACTCTTCTTTTTTGAAGAACTCGCTCAAGAGAGTTTCGCCTTCTTTCTGGCTGTTTCTTTGCTCTTTACGTAGGATGGCGGCTATCTTGGCACGGGCACGGGCAGTCGTGGCAAATACTTCCCATTCCGGCTGTACACGTTGTGATTTGGAAGTCAGAACTTCCACTTGGTCGCCACTTTGAAGCTTGTGGCTTAGGGGGACAAGCTTATGGTTTACTTTTGCACCGATACAGTGGCTACCGATGTCAGTGTGCAGGGAGAATGCAAAGTCCAGTGCCGTAGAGTTTTGCGGCATAGTCTTGATTTCACCTTTGGGAGTAAACACAAATATTTCCGATGCAAACAAGTTCAGCTTGATGGTATCGAGGAAGTCAATGGCATCCGGTTGCGGGTCATCAAGTATTTCTTTAATGGTACGCAGCCATTTGTCCAGTTCGCCTTCATCTTCGCTGCCTCCGCCTTCTTTATATTTCCAGTGGGCGGCAAAACCTTGTTCGGCTACATCGTTCATTCGTTCACTACGGATCTGTACTTCAATCCATTGCCCATTGTTTCCCATGAGGGTGACGTGCAAGGCCTGGTAACCGTTGGCCTTGGGGTGACTTACCCAGTCGCGCAGACGGTCGGGGTGAGGTTTGTATATTTTGGAGATGGAGACGTAGATGTCGAAACAATCGTTCAGCTCTTCATCTGCATTTCGTGGTTCAAAGATTATGCGTACGGCAAGTAAGTCATATATTTCTTCAAACGGTACATGCTTGGTCTGCATCTTGTTCCAGATGGAATAGATGGATTTAACACGCGCGAGAATACGGAATTTCAGCCCCATTTTGTCCAGCTGGGCACGTATCGGAGCTGTGAAATCATTGAATACTTTATCACGTTCGGTTGCTGTGGCTGCCAGCTTTTCTTCGATTTCCTGATACTCTTCGGGATGTTCGTACTTGAAACTCAGATTCTCCAGTTCTGTCTTTATCTTGTACAGTCCCAGGCGATTGGCGAGGGGAGCATAGATATACAGTGTCTCGCCTGCAATTTTGAATTGCTTGTTGGGAAGCATCGAACCTAACGTGCGCATATTGTGCAGCCGGTCTGCTATCTTGATCAGAATTACGCGTATATCATCGGACATCGTCAGCAGCAACTTCTTGAAGTTCTCTGCCTGTGCCGAAGCGCGGTCACCGAAAATACCACCGGATATTTTGGTCAGTCCGTCTACAATCTGGGCGATCTTCGGGCCGAATATGTTTTCTATGTCTTCTACGGTATAGTCCGTATCTTCTACCACATCGTGCAGCAAGGCGGCACAAATGGATGTAGAACCAAGACCTATTTCGTTGCATACAATTTGTGCCACAGCGAGGGGGTGCATAATGTAAGGTTCGCCCGAACGGCGTTTAATGCCCTTATGCGCCTGATTGGCAAAGTTGAATGCCTTTGTTATGATCTCAATACGCTTGCGGTGTTTGGTTGCCAAGTAGTCGTTTAACAGTTGCTGGAAAGCCTGTTCAATCATTTCTTCTTCGACTTTTTCTTTATCTTTCTGGCCCACATTCTCTTCCATATCCTGTTCTCCTTTCTTCAGTTGCTGCAAAAATAAGCAATTTTCAACATCACGCAAGCATTTGTGCCTTTATTTATATATCTTCAATTGCTTTCCGGCAGAAATGTTGGTATTGCGCAATCCATTCCAGCTCTGAAGTTGTTTGACGGTAACACCATAGCGGCTTGCAATGCCACCCAGTGTTTCGCCACTCCGTATCTTGTGGTAAGTCAGCTTCCCGTTGCCGGTTGTAGCGCGTCTTGCTGTAGAGCGGGTTTCGGGGATGGCTACAGTACGGCGGTTTTTGAATAATTCATTAGAACGGTGTGCGTAGATGGTGTCCTGGCTGTCGATAAATGTACTGATGTAATTCATTGGCAGGCGGAGGGTTTGCGCCTTGCTCTCACCGGGAATTATATTCTTTTTATATTGGGGATTAAGACTTTTGATCTCTTCCATACTTACGTTACAAATATCGGCAAGCTGTTCGAAATGTAAGTTTTTTGTTACCTGTACTGTATCTGTTGCGTCGGGAATGTTGGTTTCCATGGGGCAGATGTTGTGCTTGCAGTAGTAGGTCATCACATAGTTGGCGGCGATAAACGCGGGTACATATCCACGGGTTTCTTTCGGCAGGAAGTTATAGATTTCCCAATAATCCGTTTTCCCTCCGGCACGGCGGATGGCCTTGTTGATGGTGCCCGGACCGCAATTGTAGGCGGCAATCACCAGATTCCAGTCTTGGTAAATGGCATACAGATCCTTCAGATAGCGGGCGGCAGCCCAGGTGGCCTTGATTGGATCGCAGCGTTCGTCAACGAGACTGTTGCTTTCCAGACCATACATTTTTCCGGTAGCGAGCATGAACTGCCACAGTCCGCAAGCTCCTGCGCGCGAACGGGCGGATGGGTTGAGAGCGGATTCGATAATGGGCAAGTATCTGAGTTCGAAGGGCAGTCCGTAAGTATCGAGTGCCTCTTCAAAGATAGGCATGTAGAAATTGCAGGCGCTCAGCATGAACGATACATTATTGCGTAAGCGCCCTGTGTACATATCTATGAATTTACGTACAATTTCATTGTATGGCATTTCCATCACGGCAGGAATACGGCTGAGACGGTCGATATAGACGGAATCACTGAAAAACGGATTCTCGGTGGAGGTACTGCAATCTTTGCCTAAATCAATATAGTTCTTTGCTTTCCAGTCGTTGAGCAGGCTGTCCAGCGGATAGGTCATACTTGGAGGAAGTTCGATGCTTTCCTTTCTTTCCGTTCCGTTGTCACGGATGAGTACATCCACGCTTTCTTGCGCTTGCACCTGGAAGGCGAAGAGTGACAGACAAAACAGAAACGGAGTGGCGATAAACTTCTTCATATCTACAGATTTATTCTTCATGTGGATTATTCTTTGGTATAGCTTTATTCATTAAAAACGGAAACTGCATTGCAGTCCGACGGATTTATTGGAGGTACCGCTGCTATATGGGTTATTGATAACAGCCGGTTCTATTCTCATACTAAGGTCGGGCGTTATATCGAAATTAGATAATTCCGCATCTACATACGCATCGATAACCGATATCAGATAAACGCCGATAAAAGCGAAGATACTCAGGTCACGATATCGACGGTATGTATCCTTTCGTTTTCGGAGCGTTTCTACTATTTGTGTCTGGGAAACTCTGTCGATGTATCCCGGGGGGAGCAGATCAGTGATACTGCTGGCATCCCAGTTGCCTTTGGAGGCGTCCTTGTACGCTTGCATGTAGTCTTTGTACATTTTCCCGTTCCAAGTCAGTGCGTATGCACATCCGGCAAAGCCACCATATATAATAGGTAGTTTCCAGTATTTCCGGTTGTATATTTGTCCACCACCCGGAATTACCAGGGCGAGCCATGTCGCTTTGGTCGGATTGGGAATAAAAACTTTTTTATTGAGTTCCTTATTCAGACTGTCCGCAGGCGTATCAGGCACTTGCGGGGTGGGGGCGGAGGTCATCTCCAACAAACGCTTTTTGTTTTCGGCAGCAATACTGTCGGCTACTGCGAGGCTATCAGCGGTTGAAACCCGTTGCAGAATAGGATCGCTTAGTGCATCCAGGCTATCCGGTACAATTTGCGGTATCTTCCGCAATGTGTCCGCAAGCTCTTTTTGCTGTCGTTTGGCAGCGGCACGCGGACGGTCCTGCCCATACATAGCAATCCCTGCCGTCTGCACGAGGCAAAGCAGCAGGGCGATACACCATTGATATGTTTTAGTTCCTTTCGTCATTTATTTTTTTAGAGTATCGAGTATGCCGATAATACGTTCCAAGTCCTCTTCGTTATTGAACGGGATACTGATTTTACCTTTTCCTTTCTCCGAACAGGTCAGTTGCACTTTGGTGCTGAAGAAGCCGGATAACTGTTGTTTCAGCATATTGAATTCTTCGGGCAATTTGGCTCGTTTGGGAGCTATTTTGCGTCCGCCGCTTTTCACGGTTTCGCCTTCGCTCAGGGATTTTACTATTTCTTCCACCTTGCGTACGGAGTATCCGTGCTCGATGATTTCTTCGAATATCTTCACTTGCAGCTTCGGATCAGCCAGAGTGACGAGTGCACGGGCATGTCCCATGTCAATCTGCTTGTTCTGTATGGCCATCTGAATAGGTGCAGGCAACTTCAACAGGCGCAGGTAGTTTGCAATGGTAGTGCGCTTTTTACCTACGCGTTCGCTGAGGCGTTCCTGTGTCAGTCCATATTGCTCCAGCAGGTGCTGGTAGGCAAGAGCGATTTCTACAGAATTCAGGTCTTCGCGCTGTATGTTTTCGATAAGCGCCATTTCCATGACGTTTTCGTCGTCGGCGGTGCGGATATAGGCGGGGATGCTTGTCAGTCCGGCAAGTTGCGAGGCGCGGAAGCGGCGTTCTCCGGCAATGATCTGATATTCATCGTCCGAGAGCTTACGCAAGGTGATGGGCTGGATGATACCTATTTCAGAGATTGAGTCGGCAAGTTCCTGAAGCGCCGTTTCGTCAAATTCATGACGTGGCTGATTCGGGTTGACGACAATCTTCGACAACTCTATTTCGTTGATGGAAGAAGAGCCTTCGGTCTGCACTTCGTCCATTGAAAGCAGAGCGTCGAGCCCGCGTCCTAATGCATTTCTTTTTTGTGCCATGGTTCTTCGTTTTTAAGTTAATTGTTACGACTAATCAGTTCTTTGGCAAGTGCCATGTGGTTTTTGGCTCCTGTGGAGTCTGCATCATACAAGATGGTAGGCAGACCATAGCTGGGGGCTTCACTCAGTTTGACGTTGCGTTGCACCACGGTTTCGAACACCAGTTCCTGGAAGTGGCGTTTCACTTCATCGTAAATCTGGTTGGCTTGGCGCAGGCGTGAGTCATACATGGTCAGCAGGAATCCTTCGATTTCGAGTGCCGGGTTCAGTTTCGACTTGATAATTTTGATTGTATTCAGCAACTTACTGATGCCTTCCAATGCAAAGTATTCCGCTTGTACGGGGATAATCACAGAGTCGGCTGCGGTCAGTGCGTTGATGGTAATCAGTCCCAGTGAGGGCGAGCAGTCTATCAAGATATAATCAAACTCTTCCTTCAGCGGGGCAAGTACTTCTTTCAATATCTTTTCCCTGTTTTTCAGATTGAGCATCTCTATCTCGGCGCCCACCAAGTTTATGTGAGAGGATATCACTTTCAGTGTATCAATCTCGGTGTCATGGATCGCTTCGCGGACATCAGCCCGGTCGATAATACACTCGTAAATAGTGCATTCCGACTGCTTGATGTCGACACCCAAACCGGAAGAGGCGTTTGCCTGCGGGTCTGCGTCCACAACGAGCACTTTCTTTTCCAGGGTGGCGAGTGAGGCTGCGAGGTTAATCGTAGTCGTTGTTTTTCCTACACCACCTTTTTGATTTGCCAAAGCAATAATTTTTCCCATAATCTTAGTGTTTATTGGCAGCGAAATAAGTGATAATTCCGTATTGCGCCTACTAAAAAAGAGAAAGATTGCAAAATCTGTTGATAAGTCGCCTTTTTTGTTAATAACTCAAAGCCGTATTATTTCATTTCGACCTGTTCCGGCACTTTTCGTTCTCTTGTTCAGCTTGCAAATATACGTAATTATCTTGAAATGAAATATCTTTTTTGTCTCGCTTGCAGAAGATTAAGATTTGTTTTAAGTGCCTGTCCGCATTTGGGACGTGGTTTGTGCAAATAATCATGCGTTCTGCACTTTCATCTCTTTCAGTGCTTTCAGCCCGTTACCGTATCAATATCCTTTGCTTCGTCTTCCGGCTTATTTGGGGTCTGTACGCGTTCGCGCTCCAGCGTTTCGGGACGTAGCATTTCGTGGGGGAAGTACTTGCTTAGCGGGTAACGGAAGAAATCCATGTTCTGGCGTAGCCTTCTCACCAACATGCGATCCGGTTTGAAGTAGATGCGCGAAACCTGCACTTTGCCCGGCATCACGTCGTCGGGATGTTCGAAGCCCTCGCTTGTTACGGCGAGGTTGAAGGAGCCGAGTCCTCTGATGGTGACGGACTCTCCCTCGCTGAGTGCTTCCTCAATGTATTTAGGGAGGTCCACCAGCACGCTTTGCACGTCGCCTTCGCCCATACCTTTGCGACGGGCCATGCGTTGCGCTAACTTTTCGGTAGTTACTCCGCCGCGCGGTTGCAGGGTACGTTGCACAGCGTAGTACAGTTGCTTCATTCCTTCCTTGGAGCGGAAGAGTTTCTTCCTTACTAAATAAATCATTCCCATATCCTTGTTCCTGTTGATTGATGTTGTTGTTGATATCTATGCTTCTCAATGTCTGCAGCATAGGACTCTAACGGCTGGAACTCATATTCTTATGAACTACAGCTTCCTTTGCTTTGCTGCGCAAGATGGTATCTTGTGTTGTTTAAGATGGTATCTTATACTGCACAAGATGCCATCTTGAATGGCAAAGGTAGCCATGCTTCAGTAGATATGCAAGCTTTTTGTGGGGGAAAGGTAAGGAATATGTTCGTGATGGGAAAGGAGATGCTTCGTGGTGGATAAGGGGATGCTTCGTGGTGCGGACGTTAAATAACCGAAACTGCTCCTCCTTTTGCCGTCTAAAGCGGGAAACTCCTCCTGAAAATGTGTATATTTGCGGGAAACTCCTCCTGAAAATGTGATTGAACAGAGGAAACTCCTCCTGATTTTGTGAATGGACAAGCTTTGAAGTATGGAAAGAGATGCATTGGAACAACTAAGGGCGTGGAAAGGAAAGAAACGCCGCAAGCCTCTGATAGTGGAGGGTGCAAGGCAAGTGGGGAAAACTTGGTTACTGAAGGAATTCGGGCGTACATGCTATGAGCAGGTGGCTTATGTCAACTTCGAGGAACAGAAGCACCTCCGTACCCTTTTTGCAGAAGACTTTGATGTGGATAGAATCCTGCTGGCCATCCGCACTGCGACGAAAGTGGCGTGTGAGCCGGGCGAGACGTTGATTGTGCTTGATGAGATACAGGAAGCGGAGAACGGGCTGACCGTCTTGAAATATTTTCAGGAAAATGCTCCGGAACAGCATATTGTTGCGGCGGGGTCGTTGCTGGGCATCGAGCTGCACAAAAAGGAGTCGTTCCCGGTGGGCAAGGTGGACTTCATGACTTTGCATCCATTGAGCTTCCTTGAGTTCCTGAAAGCTGTTGGCGACAAGGAACTTTGCGGACTGCTGTCGGGCAGAGACTGGCAATTGGTAAACACTTTTGCCCATAAGTTTGCCGAACGGCTTCGGCAGTATTATTTTGTGGGCGGCATGCCCGAAGCGGTACTGGCATTCAGCGAAGAAGCCGGTTGGGAAGAAGTGCGCGACATTCAGAACGGAATACTGAGGAGCTACGACCGCGACTTCTCCAAGCATGCTCCGGCAGAGATTGTGCCGCGCATCCGGCAGCTATGGAATTCTATTCCGGCACAACTGAGCAAGGAAAACCGGAAGTTTGTTTACGGACTGGTGAAGGAAGGAGCCCGTGCGCGTGAATACGAACTGGCACTTTCGTGGCTGTACGACTGTGGACTAATCCACCAAGTCTTTTGTGTGAAGGCTCCCAGATATCCGCTGAAAGCCTATCAGGAGTATGCTGCTTTTAAGCTCTTCGCGGTGGATGTAGGGCTACTTTCCGCCATGAACGGCATTGATGCGGAAACGTTGTTGCATGGCAACGCCATTTTTACGGAGTTTAAGGGAGCATTGACCGAGCAATATGTGCTCCAACAGCTTGTGCAACAGCACGAGCCTTATTATTGGGTTAAATCCAACTCGCAGTCGGAGATAGACTTTCTGCTGCAATATCAGGGAAGCGTTGTTCCTATAGAGGTGAAAGCCGAAGAGAATCTGCAAGCCAAAAGCCTCCGGTTGTATGTTAAGGAATATCAGCCGTCGCTGGCTGTCCGCACTTCCATGTCCGCTTATCGGGAGGAGGAATGGATGGTGAACGTGCCTCTTTATGCGGTGGGAAGCTTCTTCCGTTAGGGAGATTTTCTCCAGAAACATTACCAAGTTATTTTTTAAGTGTTACTTGGTTGTTTTTTCGCCTACTATACTTCTCTCGGTCATCTTTTGTGCATTCGTAACGTATTAGTAATGAATTAAATGATCAAGTAATACTATCTTAATTCTCCTCCTCCTGGGAGGAGGAGTACCCGAAGGGGGAGGTGGTAGGTGAGAAAATAATTCCTTATTTATATGGTTCATAGGTATTTCTTGCTTTACCTACCACCCCGCCCTTTGGGCACCCCTCCTCCCAGGAGGAGGGGAATTGAGATACTCTATTTACTTAATATTGGAATTATCATTTAGCCCATAACCGAAAAGAAATGCACAAAACGTGACCGAGAGAAGTCTGAATTGAGATTGGCTATACCTATATATTGGTAAAAGCCGGAGCGGTAACACATATTAAGTACCAGAGTTTGCGTTTCTAGTCTGAGATACATATCTTCGCAGCCTATTCAAATACTTGTCAATAAGAAAGTGAATAACAGCAGAAAGAAGAGAGTAGTTATAGCATGGGTGCTGATGATGGCACTGCTGCCGTTCTTCGTGGTGAAGGCTTTTCACCATCACGAGGACGAGCATGCTGCTTCCTGTTCCCATGCAGATCATCCGCGCCATTCGTCCGATGATTGCTCTATCTGTCACTTTTCTCTTTCTCTTTTCACAGAAGCGCAGTCTGTTGACTTCCGTTGCATCTTAACGCCCATCACATTTGAGCAGGTTGTTCATCAGGATAAGATTGTCTATACACTGTCTTATTCACATTATCTGCGCGCACCTCCCATAGCTTGATTACATAATTTATATTCATGTGGAGACGGGCTTTTATAGCTTGCCTCTCATTGTTTTATTCTAATTAAGATTGTAATCAATGCGTATAGGAATTATTCCGGGCGTGATGGGGATGTTGTGTACAACCCTTTCCGTCCATGCGCAGGAATCCGATTCAGTCCGTAGTGTAGCTTTGCCTGAAGTCGTGATAGCGGAAACCTATCAACAGCTTCAGAACAAAAAGACTGCACTTACGCTCGAAGTGGCTGACAGGGATTTCTTGCGGAAACATTTCACGGGTAACCTCATGCAGGCTATGGAAAATATCCCCGGTGTGCAGGCTATGGATATCGGTTCGGGATTCTCCAAGCCGATGGTTCGTGGCATGGGCTTTAATCGGGTGGCTGTATTGGAGAATGGCATCAAACAGGAAGGGCAGCAGTGGGGTGCAGACCACGGTCTGGAGCTGGATGCTTTCAATGTGGATGCCGTGAATGTAATGAAAGGTCCTGCTTCGCTGCTTTACGGCAGTGACGCCATGGGCGGAGTGATTGACATTGCTCCGGTGCAGGTGCCGGCGGAGAATATGTTGTTTGGTGACGTGACGCTGTTGGGTAAGTCTGTGAACGAAACCATAGGCGCTTCACTGATGCTGGGTATCAAAAGAAATGCCTGGTATACGCGGTTGCGTTACTCGGAACAGCGCTTTGGAGATTATCGCATCCCGGCAGACACGATTGTTTATCTGACTCAGAAGATGCCGGTTTACGGTCGACGGCTGAAGAACACGGCAGGATGGGAACGTAACGTCAATTTCTTTACCCAATATCAGAAGAAAGGATATAAGTCGAATCTTGCTGTGTCCAATGTCTTTCAGAAGACGGGGTTCTTCCCCGGAGCACATGGAGTGCCCGACTTGTCACGTCTGGAAGACGACGGTGACAGCCGGAACATCGATCTTCCTTATAGCAAGGTAAATCACCTGAAAGTGACCACTCATCAGCAGTATGCCTGGGAGAAGTTTATTCTGTCGGGTGATATCGGTTATCAGAACAATCACCGCGAGGAATGGAGTGCGTTTCATACCCATTACGGAACACAACCTCTGCCGGAAACTGATCCTGACAAAGAACTGGCCTTTAATCTGAATACTTTCAGTTTTTCGGCAAAAGGACGGTGGGTCGGTTCTTCTTCCTGGGAACACCGGATGGGGTGGGACTCTCAATTCCAGCGAAACACGATTTCCGGTTATTCTTTCTTGTTGCCGGAATATGATCGTTTTACTACCGGTATATCCTGGCTTACGACGTATCGTCCGGATAATACGTTATCCGTCAGCGGAGGTGTACGGTATGACTATGGTCGCATGCGTGTCTTTGCCCATGATGATCCCTATCTGGCTACTTATTTGCAGGAACAGGGGTATGATGAAGAGCAGGTGGAGCTCTACCGGTGGAACAGCCGCCGGGTAAACAGGAGCTTTGGCGACTATTCTTTATCATTGGGTGTGGTATGGACGCCCTCGACGCGGCATCAGTTGAAGGTAAATGTCGGGCGGAGTTTTCGTCTTCCGGGAGCTAATGAACTGGCTTCGAATGGTGTGCATCACGGCACATTCCGTCATGAACAGGGAGATGCCACACTTTCGTCCGAACAGGGTTGGCAGATGGATGCTTCTTATCAGTTGAAGTACGGGAGATGGTCTGTATATGTTTCTCCTTTCGTCAATTGGTTTAGTAATTATATCTTTCTGCGGCCTACGGGAGAATGGTCTGTTTTACCCCATACGGGGCAGATTTACCGTTATACGCAGACGGAAGCCTTGTTTGCCGGAGCGGAGGCGAGTGTGGAACTAACTATTTTGTCCACTCTCAACTACCGTATATCCGGTGAGTATGTCTATACCTACAATTGTGATGAACGTATTCCTTTGAGCTTTTCTCCGCCTGCCACGCTGCGCAACACGCTCACCTGGCAAAGGAAGCGGTATATGCTTTATGCCGAATGGCAGAGCATAGCCAAGCAAAATCGTGTGGACCGCAACGAAGACCGCACGCCGGGTGCAAACCTCTTTCATATAGCTGGCTCTCTTGATTTACCCGTTGCCGGAACGGAAGTGGAGATTACTCTGACTGTCCGTAATTTATTCAATACGCGGTATTACAATCATCTCAGTTTTTATCGGAAAGTGGAGATTCCCGAACCGGGACGAAACTTTCAATTATTAATTAAAGTACCATTTAAAAAAATATTCAAATGAAAACAAGATTTTATTTCCCGATGATTATTTCCCTTTTAGTGATAAGTGTCTCATTACTTACTGCTTGTGGAGACAGCGACAATCCGCTTAGTGATACTACAAAACCGGTGATTGATCTTAAATCGCCTGCCGAAGGCGGAGTGCTGGCAATAGGCAGTGGACACGGAGTACATTTTGAGATGGACTTATCGGATGATGTCATGTTGAAATCGTACAAGATAGAGATTCACAATAACTTCGACCATCATTCGCATGATACCCGCACTGCTGAGACGACTGTTGATTTCACCTTTAATAAGTCTTATGATGTTTCGGAACAGAGGACGGCTCATATCCATCATCATGATATCGTGATACCGGCTAATGCCACTCCGGGAGATTATCACCTGATGGTTTACTGTACGGATGCTGCCGGAAATGAGGCGCATGTCGCACGCAATATCGTGTTGAGTACGACGGGAGGAGATGACGGACATCACGAAGAATAACGGTTTACGCTGGTTTTATTCGATATATCGAGCAATATTGTAACCCGTTGGCGGAATTAATTTCTTTCTTACGGGTTATGAGTTAAATGGGTATCTCGATATTGAGTAAATAGAGTATCTCAATTCCCCTCCTCCTGGGAGGAGGG
>OKSK01000076.1_pt1 | contig 70085 bp, 79 predicted proteins | sample 1606301 | NCBI WGS metagenome assembly OKSK01 (sample SAMEA3879557, study PRJEB24766) | human gut metagenome | biome: human-associated habitat; feature: feces | place: USA | collected 1985/1987
TCCCGGCGGGTGCTGAGCATCTGGATGCAGCCAAGCAGTTCGTGGCGTACCTGTATAGTGACGAAGCCTGCAAGCTGTTTGCCGAGAGCGGTGCGATCCAGCCTGTGCTGGGCATTGCCGATGATCTGGAAGGCGACAACAAGATGTTCTACTCCATTTACGACAACGGCGCAAAGGCCGCCATGGGCAACTTTGCAGCCTTCAGCGCCATCCCCGGCGTGGAAGTGCGCACCGTGTTCTTCGACCCTGTCAACTCTCTGGTGTCCGGCAGCATGACCGAGCAGCAGTGGATCGACGGCATCAAGTCCGCCAGCGACCAGATGCGCGCTAACATCATTGAGTAATTGAGCCCTGCCCAGCGGGGGCGGTTTTGACCGCCTCCGCTTTTTGTGGTTTCGGGATCCCAATAGAAAGGAGCGGTTTGTCTATGAAATCTGACAAGAGCCGCAAACGGTTTGTGTTTCTCTGCGTGGCACCGGCCACCATCCTGTTTTTCATCTTTATGATCCTGCCCACCCTCAATGTGTTCCGCATGAGCTTGTATGAGCGGGGTGCCTATTCTCCCAACGAGACCTTTGTGGGGCTTAAAAACTTCCAGCATCTGCTGCGGGACGCCCAGTTCATCCGCTCTATGCAGAATATGATCCTGCTGGTGGTAACGGTCACCCTGATCACCTTCGCCTTTGCACTGGTATTTGCCGCCATCCTCACCCGGGAGAAGATCAAAGGGCAGAACTTTTTCCGCATCATCTTCTACATCCCCAACATTCTTTCCGTGGTCGTCATCTCCGGTATTTTCTCGGCCATCTATAAGCCGGAAAATGGTATGCTGAACAGCATCATTGGTCTGTTCCGGGATATGACCGACCCCATCCTCTGGAAAGGTGAAAAACTGGTCATCCCCTCCATCATCATTGCGATGGTGTGGCAGGCTGTGGGCTATTACATGGTCATGTATATGGCCTCCATGTCTGCCGTGCCCATCAGCCTGTACGAGAGTGCCAATCTGGACGGTGCCGGGCGGCTGACCCAGTTCTTCCAGATCACCATCCCGCTCATCTGGACGAACATCCGCACCACCCTGACCTTCTTCATTATCTCCACCATCAACATGGCGTTCCTGTTTGTCAAGGCCATGACCAGCGGCGGGCCGAACGGCGCATCGGATGTGGCGCTGAGCTATATGTACAGCCAGAAGGACGCTGGCCTGTATGGCTATAGTATGGCCATCGGCGTCGTCATTTTCCTGTTCTCGTTTGCGCTGTCCGCCTGTGTCAACAAGGCCACCAGCCGTGACCCGCTGGAATTTTAAGGAGGGAAGAAGATGCAGAATACCACCGAAAAATCTTCCCGCTCTGCGGAAGGTCTGTACAAGTTTTTCATCTATTTTGTGCTGGTTCTGCTGGCCGTTACCATCATCGTGCCGGTGGCATGGGTGTTCATGGCCTCCATCAAGCAGAATGCAGAGTTCTACGGCAACCCGTGGGCACTGCCTGCCGGGTTCTACTGGCAGAACTTTGTCAACGCATGGAACGGCGCGAAAATGGGCGAATATATGCTCAACTCGGTCATCGTCACCGCGCTGGCGCTGGCGCTGCTGCTGGTCGTTGCCCTGCCCGCCGCCTACTGCCTGTCCCGCTTCCACTTCAAGGGGTGCAAGGTACTGAACACCCTGTTCATGGCGGGCTTGTTCATCAACGTGAACTACATCGTGGTGCCCATCTTTTTGATGCTGCGGGACAGCGATGTGTGGCTGAAAGGCCATTTCGGCAGCGGCTTTCTGCTGAACAATCTGGTGGTGCTGGCGGTGGTATACGCCGCCACCGCGCTGCCCTTTACCATCTACCTGCTGTCGGGCTACTTTGCCACCCTGCCCCACGATTTTGAGGAGGCCGCCTATATCGACGGCGCAAGCTATTTTTCCACCATGACCCGCATCATCTTCCCCATGGCAAAGCCCTCCATCATCACCATTATCCTGTTCAACTTCCTGTCCTTCTGGAACGAGTATATCATCTCCATGACCCTGATGAGCTCCACCAAGGCACCCCGCACCCTGCCGGTCGGTCTTTTGAACCTGATGCAGGCGCAGCAGAGCGCCGCCCAGTACGGTACCATGTACGCAGGCCTTGTGCTGGTGATGCTGCCCACCCTGATTTTGTACATCTGCGTGCAGCGGCAGCTGACGCAGGGCATGACCGTGGGCGGCCTGAAAGGTTAAGGTGACAGACGATGAAAGCATATTGGAAAAACCATCCCGCCTTGCGCATGATCCTGATGCTGGTGCTGTTCGTACTGGCACTGGTGCTGGTGGTCTCCGGCTGGAAAATGACAGGACAGCTGGCAGGGCTTGGCATCATGCTGGTGGGCGTAGCGCTGCTGCTGGCTGTGCTGGCGTTGTATAACGCCGCCTACGATTGACCCCCTACGATTCAAAGAGAGGTAAAGGAGAGTTTCCCATGGACGAATTGAGAAAGACCGGGCGCGTGACCATTCCCACAGACCTGGACGTTGTGCCCGAAACACTGGAGATCTTAAAAAAGTGGGGTGCCGATGCCATCCGCGACTGCGACGGCACCGACTTTCCGCAGCAGCTCAAGGATGCAGACGCCAAGATCTACTCCACCTACTATACCACCCGCAAGGATAACGCATGGGCAAAGGCAAACCCGGACGAGGTACAGCAGTGCTACATCATGACCGGCTTTTACACCGCCCCCGGCGACACCGTGACCATCCCGCTGATGAAGGGCATCAGCCCGGAGCTGATGCAGGTGAACACCAACGACGACATCACCCGCTGGTGGGAGGTCATGGATCGAACTACCGGTCAGCCCGTGCCGCCGGAGCAGTGGAGCTACGCCGACGGCAGTGTGACCGTACAGGCCGTACCGTTCCATGAGTATACCGTCAGTTTTCTGGCTTACCTCATCTGGGACCCGGTGCATATGTACAACGCTACCACCAACGGCTGGACGAATTTTGAGCACCAGATCACCTTTGACGTGCGTCAGCCCAAGACCCACAAGTATTCCATGGAGCGCCTGCGCAAGTTCATTGCAGAGCACCCCTATGTTAACGTCATCCGCTACACCACCTTCTTCCACCAGTTCACCCTGATCTTCGACGAGCTGAAGCGGGAGAAGTTCGTGGACTGGTATGGATACTCTGCTTCGGTCAGCCCTTATATCCTCAACCAGTTTGAGCAGGAAGTGGGCTACAAGTTCCGCCCGGAGTACATCATCGATCAGGGCTACTATAACAACCAGTACCGGGTGCCCAGCAAGGAATTCCGGGATTTTCAGGCCTTCCAGCGCCGCGAGGTGGCAAAGCTTGCCAAGGAGATGGTGGACATCACCCACGCGTGCGGGTGCGAGGCCATGATGTTCCTCGGCGATCACTGGATCGGCACCGAACCTTTCATGCCGGAGTTCAAGACCATCGGACTGGATGCCGTAGTGGGCAGCGTGGGCAACGGCTCCACCCTGCGCCTGATCTCTGACATTGAGGGCGTGAAGTACACCGAGGGCCGTTTCCTGCCGTACTTCTTCCCCGATACCTTCCACGAGGGCGGCGACCCGGTGCGGGAAGCCAAGGAGAACTGGGTTACAGCCCGCCGCGCTATCCTGCGCAAGCCCATCGACCGCATCGGCTATGGCGGCTATCTGAAACTGGCCTTGCAGTTCCCGGAGTTCGTGGACTACGTGGAGAGCGTCTGCAACGAGTTCCGCGAACTGTACGAGAACATCAAGGGCACCACACCCTACTGTGTCAAGCGAGTGGCCGTGCTGAACTGTTGGGGCAAAATGCGGGCTTGGGGCTGTCACATGGTGCATCACGCCCTCTATTACAAGCAGAACTATAGCTATGCCGGTGTCATTGAGATGCTGTCCGGTGCGCCCTTTGATGTGAAGTTTATCAGCTTTGAGGATATCAAGAACGACCCGCATCTGCTGGATTCGTTGGATGTCATTATCAATGTCGGCGATGCCGACACTGCACACACCGGCGGCATCTGGTGGGAAGACCCGGAAATCTCCTCCGCTATCCGCAAGTTCGTCTGGAACGGCGGCGGCTTTATCGGCGTGGGTGAGCCTTCCGGTCACCCGTATCAGGGCCACATTCTCCAGCTTGCCAGCGTGCTGGGCGTGGAGGAAGAAAACGGCTTCACCCTGAACTACGACAAATACAACTGGGAGGAGCACCCCGACCACTTTATCTTGCAGGACGCCGACCAACCCGTGGACTTTGGCGAGGGCAAAAAGAACATCTACGCCCTTGAGGGCACCGAGGTGCTGGTGCAGCGGAACAAGGAAGTACAGATGGCCGCCCACGACTTCGGCAAGGGGCGCGCCGTGTACATCAGCGGCGTGCCGTACAGCTTTGCCAACAGCCGTACCCTGTACCGTGCTATCCTGTGGAGCGCCCACAGTGAGGAAGAGCTGCATACATGGTTCAGCTCCAACTACAACGTGGAGGTGCACGCCTACGTCAAAAACGGCAAGTATTGTGTGGTGAACAACACGTACGAGCCGCAGGATACCACCGTTTACACCACCGGTGGCAGCAGCTTTGCGCTGCATCTGGATGCCAACGAGATCAAGTGGTATGAGATTTAAGTTCTCCTTTTCATAAACGAACACAACGGGCAGCTCTGTTATACCAGAGCTGCCCGTTGTGTTTGCTGTATCTGCCGATAACGCAACCTGTGTCAATCGAACGCTGCAATGGAGATGGCTGGAAACGCAGAAATTCAGTAATGCGAGCGTAATAGACCTGCAGAAAAAAGAAACTGCCCGTGCGAGTATGCGTAAGATGGTGAAACACTTGCTGAAAAAATATAAGTATCCACCGGTGGAATATGATAAAATTTGTATACTTCAATACGTTAAAGAAAGTTTGGAGAACCATTCAAAGAAATGCTCTAAACAAAAGCGGAATACAGCTATTTTGACATAGCAACGCTACTTATATAGAGCGAAGCACTACTTATAAATAGTGGTGTCAGGAATTGAGATTTTGTGATACCAAAAAAGACACCCTCGCTTTTGATAGGAATCTCATGCAGGGATGTCCTTATCTCAACGCGAAGGTGTCTTAATAACGAGGGTCAGATGCCACGGAACGTAAAGGTGAACTCCACAGGCTTGGTCACATCAGGAATATACTCCGGGTGGACATTGGCACCCCAGCTGTCATCACCGCCGACGCCCATCTGCTCGCCGATGGCACGAATCACCGTGTAATGGACCGGGGGCAGCTCGTAGGGATGCTTGGCACTCTCCATTTCATGGGGAGTGTAGGGCAGCGCAGAGAAGAACATGGGCTTTGCGGCATCTGCGGTAAACAGCAGCCCGCGACCCTTGCGGTCCACTACCTTTGCCCAGCGCACAGCGGTCTTTGCACCGCACTCCTGCGGCACAAGGTACTGTGCCATGTTGTCTGCGACCTTGTTCTGGTAAATGCCCAGCTTTGCACCATGCTGACGATCCCAGTAGGTCTCCGCAGGGCCGTTTCCGTACCACTCCACCGTGTCGTAGTCAGCGTCGATCTTGAACAGTACGCCGAACTCCGGCATTGCTGCAAGTCCTTCCACCGGGTCATAGTGCAGGGTGGTCTGGATGCGGCCATCACCGAACACACGGTACTGCAGGCTGCACTCTGCTGCGGGGCTGGTCTGGAGGTTATAGAGATAGGTCACGACCACGCTGTCGGCTTCCACCTCGCAGGTGGGGTTCTGGAGGATGGTGCCGCCATGAACAGACGGGATCTCCTTGCCGATGCCCTTGACGGTAGCGTACAGGCTTGCCAGCTTCCACTGACCGCGAACGCCGCCCATGTTGTTGCCGCAGTCGTTGTCGGTGGGAGCGCGCCAGAAGTTGGGACGGGGAATCTCCTGAATCATCTCCTTGCCGGCATAGCGGTAGGAAGTCAGACCGCCGTTCAGATCGGAGAATAAAACATCGAAATTCTCACCACGGACACCGATGTTGTGTGTACCGTGCGTAACGGTAAACGGCGTGACCTTCTTGCTGGGAATGGAACGAACCACAGCGATCACACCCTGTCCAAAGGCGACTTCATGACCTTTCTTTGCCCAGCTGGTGTCCTCCTTCAAACGGAAGCTGATGGTCACTGCATATTCACCGGGGAGCGCAGGGACCATAAACGGCAGCGGGAAGCTGGAACGCTCTTCGGGAGCAACATCAATATGGGTCAGTTCCTGCTGCTGATACAACTTTCCATCACGATGCAGCAGAGCAACGCAGTCGAAAGCATCCGTAGAGGTGAACAGGTTCTTATTCCAGACTTCAAATCCAGAGTTGTCGATGGAAACGGCGATATTCTGATAGCAGAACTTGACCTCCTGCATCTTGGGAGAAGGAGCACGATCACCACCGTAGGCAATGCCGTTTCCGCTGAAATTATAGTCGGTAGGACGCTCACCGAAGTCGCCGCCGTAGGCTTGGAACCACTTGCCGTAGCGGTCTTTTTTCCAGATGGACTGGTCGATGTAATCCCAGATGAAGCCGCCCTGATAGCCGCAGTCCTTCTGGTCGGCAAGTTCCGTGTACTTGTGCAAAGCACCGTTGGAGTTGCCCATAGCATGAGAATATTCGCACTCGATATAAGGCCGCTTATCGCCCTGTGCCAGATACTCTTTAATGTCCTTCACAGTGCTGTACATATGGCTCTCGATATCGGTGGTTTCGAGGAAGCGGGGATCATTGACCACACCTTCGTAATGCACCAGACGGGTGTCATCAAAGCGGCGGACCATCTCTGCCATCTGGAGCAGGGTCTCACCGCCAAACGATTCGTTGCCCAGAGACCAGATCAGAACAGCAGGATGGTTTTTGTCACGCTGGTAAGTGGAATTCATGCGGTCGAACAAGACAGCTTTCCACTCCGGCTTATCATTGGGCAAAACGCCCTCAATGCCGCGAATGCCAGCCTGATGAATGTCCCATGTGCCATGGGATTCCAGATTGTTCTCTGCGATCAGATACAGACCATACTCGTCGCACAGGTCGTACAGTGCATCCTGATTCTGGTAATGGCTGGTACGGATGGCATTGATGTTGTTCTGCTTCATGGTGATAATATCCCGAAGCAGTTCCTCATGGGTGTGTACGCCCACAGCACGACCCGTAATGGAGCTGAACTCATGACGGTTGGCACCCTTGAACACGATGCGCTTGCCGTTGAGCAGCATCCGATTGTTCTTCAGCTCGAACTTGCGGAAACCGACTTTCTGCCCGGTCACCTCTGCCAGATGGCCTGCATCGTCCAGCAGCTCGATTTCCAGTTCATACAGAGCCGGGTCCTCTGCACTCCACAGGTGGGGGTTCTCCACCGCATGGCTGAACAGCGCAGAGCCGCCGTTCAGTGCGATTTTTTCGGAGAACACTTCCAGTTCACTGCGGCGCAGGGTCAGACGGGCTGCGCCCTTACCCTCCACCTGCAATGCAACTTCCAGCGTGGAATGAGTAAAATCATCCCCGGCAAACAGCGTTTTGACGGATATATCTTCCAGATGCACGGTGGGGATGGCGTACAGCCACACGCTGCGGAAGATGCCGGAGAAGCGGAAGAAGTCCTGATCTTCGCACCAGCTGGAGGAAGTCCACTTGAACACCTGCACAGCAAGTTTGTTCACGCCCGGCTGGAGATAGGGAGTCAGATCGAATGCGTGTGCGGAGAAGCTGTCCTCGGTGTAACCCACATAAGACCCGTTCAGCCAAAGAGCCATGCCGCTTTCCACACCCTCGAACTCGATGTGGACGGGCTTGCCCTGCATGGATTCCGGCAGCTCGAAGTATTTTACATAGCTTGCCACCGGATTGAACCGCTGCGGGATCTCGCCCGGCTGTACTTCTTCACGGCCATCCCACGGATACTGAACATTCGCGTACTGGGGAATGTCGTAGCCCTCCATCTGGATGTGTGCCGGAACATGAATGTCATCCCAGCCGCTGCAATCGTAATCTGTCTTTTCAAAGCCGGGGATGGCACTGGTGTAGTTTTTTGCGTAGGCGAATTTCCAGATACCGTCCAGCTTCAGCGCCAAAGAAGAGGAGCCTGTCCGATATTCTTCGCGGGAAGCGTAAGTACGGAAACTTGCATGAGCATTCAGCACGTTTTCCTTGAAAAAGGTGGGGTCTTTTACTTTTGCAAAATCAAATGCAGCCATAGTATTTCCTCATTTACCTTTTATAATTTTATAATATTTCTCCAGCCTCCCCGGAGGAATCGCTGGATTCCTCCGGGGAACAGCAGATGAAGGAGAAATGATAATGGCTTGTTATCAGACTGCTGCACGCAGTTTTTCATTTGCTTCTTCGACCTTCATACGAGAGAGAATGAAGGTGATGATGGCATCCAGAGCAAACGGAATCACCAGATACATGATCTTCAGCATCGAGATGCAGGATTCGGGCTGGACAGCCAGCGCACTATCGAAATGGCTTGCTGCCAGCAGCCAGCCGGTGATGGCAGTACCCAGACCGCCGCCCAGCTTCACACCGAGAGAAGTGCAGGAGTACATCGTGCCATCCACGCGCTTATGCTTCGTCAGCCAAGTATATTCAGAGCAAGCAGCAATCGCAGCGTTCATATCGCCCTGCCAAGGACCCTGACCAAGAGCTGCGATTGCAGTAAAGAGCAGCATCAAGGTCACATTGCCGCTGCCCATGTAACCAGCTACAGCAACCAGTGCACGAGAAATCGTTGCCAGAGTATAACTCATTACATTCAGCTTATACATTCCATTCCACTTTGCAACCAAGGTCGGGGTGAACACCAGTGCGATGATCAGAGGAATGTTGATTGCCCAAGAGAATACACCGAACAGATTCTGGTTGCCAAGGATGTAGGTTGCATAGTAGGTGCCCATGCTGATCATGGCACCGTAGATCTGCTGCAAAATGTAGGTGACGCAAATCATCATATAATATTTGTTACCAGCAAGCAGCTTTGCAGCCTGAACCAGATTGTACTTTTCGTCCTGCTCGATTTCCTTTTTGTCGGTGGTATCCACCAATTCGCCTTCCGGCAGTTCCTTCACGGAGAAAACGGAGAGGGTGTTGACAAGCAGACCGATGATGGCGTAGATGATTGCAACAGTGCGCCAACCGGCAGCACCACCGCCCAATGCCGTAACAGCACCCAGCGTGATGGACTGGATGAGCAGGCTGGTGGCAAAGGCGAACATGAAACGCCAAGAACCCATCTCGACCTGTTCGGCACTGTTCTTCGTGACGAGAGCAGTCAGTGCAGAGTAAGCAATGTTGTTGGCAGTGTAGAATACAGCGTTCAGCAGAGTATATGCGATCAGGAACCATGCGTACTGTGCAAACTGTCCCAGATTGGTCGGGATGGCGAAAATTGCCACCAGCGTAATGGCACAGCCAATGTAGCCGTACAGCATCCAAGGACGGGCTTTGCCCATCTTAGAATGCGTTTTGTCAATCAAAGAACCAAAGAAAATGTCCGTCACACCGTCCAGCAGTTTGGAAACTGCAATCAGAGTGCCGACAATACCGGGGTTCAGGCCAACGGTGTTGGTCAGATAGATCATGACGAAGGAGGACAGGAATGCATACACCACGTTGCCTGCAATATCGCCTGAACCATAGCCGACTTTATTATACCACTTTAGATAACGTTTCTCAGTCATTGTGCTTTCTCCCATCTTGCTTGTTTTGTGTGGGCGCGACCAATCTGCTGCGCACTTCAGACTGGAATTCTCATTACGCAAGTTACCCAAATCTCTTGCGTTTCGTCTGAAAATATTATAGAATCTAATGGAACGAAAAGATATAGACAAGATGGAACAAAATATGCACAAAATCAAAGAGTTTGTAATTTTTTGATAGAACATTTCTCAAATCACTGTAAAATCTCTGAAGATGAGGAGGACGCAGGGATGTATTTCAACTCAGGATATTTGAACAACTCCCGTTTGGATTTCAAAGACTACTCAAAGCCGCTGGTCGTAGGCAGCTGCGGCACTTATCGCTTGAAAAAACGCCCTAAGCTACCTACTTTTTGGGCAAAGGGTCGCAGAGACTATCAAATCCTCTATGTGGCATCTGGTAAAGCACACTTCTGGTTCGATGGTGTTGAGGAAGTGGTGACTTCTGGACACATGGTGCTTTACCAGCCTAAAGAAGTCCAGAAGTATGTTTATTATGTAGAAGATCACCCAGAGGTGTTCTGGATTCATTTTACAGGATACGATGTCAAAAACATCCTGAACTATCACGGAATACCATTGGACAAGCACGTTTTTTACAGCGGCACACTGCCGGACTACAAAATGCTGTTCCGAAAGATCATCCGGGAACTGCAACAATGTGAATATGGCTATGAAGACTATATTGCTTCTCTCTTCAACATCATTCTGCTTTTAGTAAGCAGGCAACAGCAGGAAAGCGAGAAAACAACTACAAGCATCCCCGAAGAAATCGAAGCCGCCGCTGCCTACTTTAACGAGAATTATAATACAAAGGTCAGTGTGGACGATTACGCAGAATCGCTGCATATCAGTACGAACTGGTTTATCCGTAATTTTAAGCTGTACATGAAAATAAGCCCTGCACAATACATCCTGTCCCTTCGGATGGTAAATGCACAAAGCTTATTGGAGAACACCGAATACAATATTGGAGAAATTGCAGAGATCGTAGGGTATGATAACCCACTCTATTTTAGCCGGGTATTCAAGAAAGAGTATGGTGTCAGTCCGGCACAGTACCGAAAGAATCTGGAAGAATCGACTGAAAAATGAGAAGGATTCCTTATAAATAAGAAGAGTAGAACCATGCCGATAAAAAATGCAATCCACAGCCAACAAGTCTACGACCCAACGGATGAATCCATCATGGCAGAAACGTAGTGGCGGTAGGAAACCCATGCCGTGTGCTTTGCCCCATCAGCGGACATGACAAAGAGTGTTTCTATCGGGATCGGAAAATCAACTGGGGAAACTTGTGATTTTAACGAACGATTCATTTTAGGCTGCAATAAACCGCAAACTAAAAAGGTGTCGATGACTTTTATGAGATATAAAGTCATCGACATCTTTTTTACGCAGTGATTGTATCAATCGTTTTGGTTATTTCGTCAATCATAAGATTCAAATTGTCAAGAAGATTAAAAAATATTGAGGGACTTTTCAGTTCTTGGGAATATTTAGCCCAATTGTCAGCTTCATCAGTGAGATTTTCTTTCATGAAATCGAGTAGCTCACACCCTTGTTCGAGTTCTTCCACATTAAATTTGTCACCAACATCTTCCAGATCATATACTGAATAAGATAGTCCGTCCCAAATTGAGCGAACATCTTTAGAAATATCAATAGTCTTGCTCTGAAAGTTTTCTGGATCATCGTTATAGCAAAATTGCACACTGGTTAGATAGTGACTCATTAAAAGAGGCTTTCCTGCTAGGAGGGAGCATTTGATAGCCTTGTCTGCACCTTTAGCAAATGAGAAAGATATATTCATTGCGCCCTCCCCATCTGGAAATTTGCGCAATTTTGCTTCAAGATATCTGACATAAGAAATATGGCAGTGATTAGCATCATCATTTAGTGCTTTCTCCAAGGCATCAACAGATTCTTTGTAGGAAATTAATTTTTTTCGTTCATTTTGAGATAAGTATGCTCTTTTAGCGGCTTGAAGATATACCAATGGTTCTCGTAACGATTTGAAAAAGACCTCGAAAGATTCATCTTTGCCGTAAGGAATAAAAGCTGTATCCTTGACTTTTTCAAGACAAGTGCAATATGGAATCAGTAGCTCCTCTAACTTTTTCTGCTGAAATTGCCGCTTGCTTTTTTTACTTTCTATACGGCTCGTTGTAATATAAGTAACAATACCACCAGCTACTACTGATAAAAGCGTCCGGATTTGTGTCCAAATCTGGGAAGCATTATTGGCCAAAAAGTCCAATACAATATCTTTCACTAAATCACCTGCTATCGAAAATTACAGTTAAACCCCAATTATTATAACACAAGATAGCTTTTGCAATCAATTACTAAAGATAAAAGCCACACGGCCAGACCGATAATTTGACCGCGTAGCTTTTATGCCTGATTCTTTATAATATAGATGGCTTTCCCATCCTCATCCCATAGTGCCAGCGTCCAGTTCATAATTGGTGAAGAAGCGGCGGCAGTAATTTCTTTGGATGAATAAGATACAGCAGGGCTTAGTGCATTGAAAAAAAGGCATCTACCAATTTTCCTTTAGGGAGCGGCAGAGGTTCTTCCAGTTTCATACTGAATAATGTAATGCTCCTATGAAGATCCTCATACAATCGGTTGGCTCAATGCAAATATGTCCTCCTTTGTGGAGTTTATCAACACGCTGTCATAAGCACGGAGTTCCCCTGCGAACAAAATATTCCGATATAAAAAGGACGTTGCCGCCTCTGGGTGAGAGGTTGCAACGTCTTTTTAGCATCAGAGGGCGAATGGTCTGTCAGACCGAACGGCTCTCAGCGAATTGGATACTTTTAGCTTGCATTTTCCTGTTCGTCAAGAATGCGCCAGCCGTCCATCAGGTCTGAATTTTCCATAATAAAGGTGTGGGCAGTGTCCTGTCCCCACGAGTTGTCGTATTTCAGCATCAGATAATCGCTCAACTCGGTTCGATTTTTGAACATCAACAAGCGATACGGCTCCTGAAAAGCGACCTTTTCAACGAAATATACTGCATCCGATGTGGGAAGCATAACGCCGACATGACCGATCATAAGAGAATTGTCCGTTTCAGAGAACTGATCGTGCAGGACTACGGAGACGAGACGGATCTTATCATCTTCTACGAAGGAGAGACCGCGTTTCTTCCATTCCTGCTGAATCGTTTTCAAATGGGTAGGAATATCGGTCGTATTAGTGGTTTTAACTGGGGCGAACAGCGCATCAAATTTTTGCCGTTCATCGCCGCAAAGGGATTCCGGGTCAGAATCCAGTGTTTCATAGTCCATGAACAGGGTGTCCTCAGCTGAGTCAAGGTCTGCCTTGCCCGTGACAGTGATAAAATCACCGAACAGCCCACAAGCGGTAATCCGACAGTTCCAGCCGGGGAAGGTGTCATATTTTTCCGTCCATGCGTCCTGCATGGAGTAAGGATCGTATTTCAGATCCGAAGGCTTGGCATTTTCAAACCCTGTGGTGAGCCATGCCGGGTCCACAGCATTGTTGAACTTTTGCACATGATCAAAGAAGGTCTGTATCCGTAGGTCGGATACGCCGGCATCCTGCAAAAGCTTGGAAAGAAGAGCTTGTGTATCCGAATCTGCCAAATTGGAGTATTCAATTTGCTGAAGGACGGGCTGAGAAGTTTTTTGAGTGCAGCCTCCTGCCAGAAGCGCACCGCAAAAAAGTGCAGCGGTGCAGACAAGAAAAGTTCGACGTTTCAAAAATGGTCACCTCGTTGTGTTTTTCGGAAAGTTTCTTTGAGTGCCGGAGTCTCAACCATAAGCGAAGAGAGCAACGCCGTTGGTCTCGTAACGAATGGTATCACAGATAAACAAAGAAAATCAATGACTTCTGTCGTATTTGACCATATATAATGTTGCAGTATCCATATCCCATATGGCTAACGCCCATTTGGGGAAAGACAATGCGGCGGTTTTCTGAACGATTTTCTTCATGTCGGACACAACAGGAGTATACCCAAGTTGGAATAAGAATTTTCCGTTTTTTCCGAATGGAAGGTTCAAATCGCTTTCCAGATAGACGGAGGATACCAACTTGCGAAGCGCGGCACGGCAATCCCATAGATTTTCCCATGCTGCAGTGGAAGCTTGAAGAAAAGCCTCGCCCACATTATAATAGGCCGTAATCGTGATGTGCGTGAGGATTTCCTCTGTATAAGATTTGTAGAGCCAGGAAGATCCATATGGCATCTTTTCCAGACCGATTTCACAGAGATAATGCTGCTCTTCTGAGATGTGTTTCTTCTTTTTCATACATTCTTTCGCTTGTATAATGCCGGGCAGATGTTCTTCGGCGGGGCTTCTTCCAAGAAAAATCACTCGTGAAGATTGAAACGGGAGTTTTACGGTACGCAGTGCCAGCAAGCAGTGTTTTCGTCTATACAAAAACACTTTTTGCGTTGCAAAATGCTTGTTGGGGAAGTGCCCCAAACCCCTTTGTTCTGCATTTTTCAATGCAGGCTGCGCGTCCCGGCGGGACGCTTTTTACCCGGTGATGCTCTCCAGGTCGTTGAGGACTTGCATGAGGTAGGAAGAGGCTTCTGCCAGAGAAGCATACTTCATCTGTTCCGGGACAGACGTATCCAGAAGTGTAATGCCCCATTTCTGCATACATTCCGCAAGCTCCTGTTGTGCTTGCAGTGCAGCCTCCCGGCGCACCTCCGGGGAAGCGTCCGTGTCCAGCACATAGGCAACAGTAAATGCGCCGTTGCGATCTTCCGTCAACTGCACCATGGAATCGTGGTCAATCCAGAAATGGCAGAACCAGACCCTGCCGCCGATGTTTTCAATGTTATGGCGGAGATCTTCTTCACCGCTCCATTGCGGCACTTCGGAGAGAATGCTCTGCAACTGCTCATACGCGTGCTGTTCGGCAGGGGTGGCTTTCTTGCAACGGTATTCCCGCTGGATAGTACACTGCCAGTATAATGCCAGCTTGCCGCACTTTGCCTGCTCGATTGCATCCTGAATATCGGCTAAAATGCTGTTCCGTGGTTCTCTCATCTTGACACCCTCAAATAATCAACTCTTTAGGAAACAATACATCCTATAAGGATGATTGCAGCCGAAAGGAATGCAAAAGAAAAGCGCACCGGCTAAATTTCAGTCGATGAGCTTGCAAAGTTTGTGACTTTATTCCTCGTTTGTGAGATAAGGGAGATTGCCGATATAGGTGTCCAGCAGATCGAGTGCCGCTTTTTTCTGGATGGGAGTCAAACCTTCCAGCCGCTTGCGGATCTCATCGTCGGTCACATGGGATGCTGTGCCGACATAATCACGGAGCAGAACGTCTGCCGGAACGTCCAGCGCATTCAGAATACTGATAAGCGTAGAAAGGCTAGGTTCTTTCAGTCCACGCTCAATTGCGCCGATAAAATTGGAGGAGAGATTTGCTTTTTCAGCAAGCTGTTCCATCGTCAAGCCCTGATTCTGCCGTTGCTCCTGCAGACGCTGCCCGAATAATTCTTTCATAGTAAGCTCCGTTTCAATAGGGTTGATTGCACTCAATAGAATACCTGCTACGGCGCACTTGATACACAATCGTTAGACAACATTGCTGCCGATAGATTGCGAAAAAGCAAAAAATGCCGGAAACCGACCACTCACGGTCAGTTCCCGGCAATCTGCTTTTATCGAGCCTGCTCGTTCTCCTGTGCTGGCTTTTCTTCTGCAAAAAATCGCTCCACGTTTTTCTGTGCACGAACCAGCTCCTGCATCTCGTCCCGTGCCTTGCGGTAGTCCGGGTAGGCTGCTTTCTTTTGGGTCAATAGTTCTGCAAACTCCGCATCCAACTCCTTGACCTTCGGCAATTTTTGTAGTCCCGCCTCGTCAAAGGCCGCTTTCGCCGCCTTGTGCAGGGTGATTTCCTCCCGGTGGGTTTCCAAAAACTTTTTACTGTACCCTGACTTGCGGTAGGCATCATAGACCTCACGGGTCTTGGCATAGTTGATGATGTGGGTTTTCAGCACGGCAATTTCCGTCAGCCTTGCTTCTGCTGCCTTGATGGAATCGCCCATGGCATGATAGTGTTCCGTTGCCGCCGCTGCACGTTCTCGCAGTTCCTCGGCACTGCTGATCTTCTGTTCCTGTAAAAACAGCAGGGTCTTGGACATCTCTTTCAGGTTGAACTTGTTCGCCCACTTTTTGTAGCCGACACTCTTGCCCTCTGTCATTTTCCCTTGAATATCTACTAGAAGCTGGAACGATTGCTCCTGCGGTGGTTTCTTCTGGTACGGCTTGTGCTTTGCCTTTCCCTCCAGCACTGCCTTGATCTCGTCCTCGCCATAGCCGGTGCCCAGAGTGCGGAAACGGATAAAACGCTTCTGCCCCTTGCCCTTCACCGCCGTGTGCTTGCCACGCTTCACCTCGTAGCCCTGCTGTATCAGCTTTTGAAGAAAAACTTCAAAGTCCTTCGGCTGCTCTGCAAGGATGGTGTCGATGATTCCGCACAGGCGGTCACGGTTGCTTTCTCTCGGCGGGTAAACGATGCGCTTCTGCCGTTCCCGATAAGGCTTGTACTCGATGGTGGAGAGCTGATGTTCCAAGCAGATTAGATCGCTCAACCGCTGTACTGCAAAGGTGGAAAGCCAGAAATTTTTGAACTTCCGGGTCCCATCCAAGGCAGTGGAATTATCCACCCGGAAGGCTCGCCCCTCCATGTGGATGGTAGCACCCAGCGGCAGATAGTCCTTCCGGCGCAGATACTTCGTCTGGTGATGAGTGCCGTCCTCGTTCAGCCCAGCAAGGTAAATATTTTCGCCACACTGCCACAGTTGCTTGGCACGGTGCGCCCACTGGTCGCTAGGGAAGCCGGTGACCGGGACGGTGCCCAATTCCGTTTCCTTTTCCAGCAGCTTTCCACCTACAAGTTCGCAGATCTTCCGGGCATCCTCGCCGTAAAACTCAAACTGACCGCCCTGTTCAAAACCTACCAGCGCATCCGGGTGCTGCTCCTTCAGGGCGTTGTACTCGGAGGCGGCATCCAACGGCAACAGTGCCGGGCGTTCCTCTGCTTTGCTGTGGTAGTGCTCCAGTTCTTCGTCCGTAACGCTGACGAGTTCGGAGAAATCCAGAGCCTCCAGCTCGGTTTCGGTCAGTTCTTCCAGACTTTCGTACGCCGCTCGTCGATCAGCACCTCGCCCAGATACCGCTCCACACGGTATCCCACCAAATCCACATTAACTTGAATGGGAATCTCCTCATCGGTGGCGTTGGTGTAGGCAACGCCGATCTTGGACAGGTCAGAAAAGTCTGGCTCGGAATCGTATTCTTCCTGACAAAACTCCAGAATCAGATTTTGGGCGCGGGTCAGGGCACCATCTGGCTTTACGCTGACAGGCGCAGGGGGCGTGTAATGCTCCTTTTCCTTGTCGGTCAGGTAGCGGTCGGACTGGATCATCAGGTCGATATACTGTTCCACCTGTGCCCATTTCAGGGTGATTTTCTGGTGCTCAGGGTAATGGTCAAATTCCAGCCCCTTCCAGTCGTGGTTGACAAAGCCGCTGCTGCCGTCCAGAAAATCGTGGGAGTGCCCACCGATGCCGTACTCCTTTGCCAACGCTTTGGCACGGAGGCTGCGGTCAGGCTGGGTCTGGTACAGTGCCATAATGCGCTGTTTACCGCCCATAAATCCTGAACCGTGCCACCGCAGTTCTTTTTCAATTTCAGCCTGCGACAAAACAAAAGCGGAGGGCGTTTTTTCGCTCTCCGCTTGGTCGATTTTTTCAATTTGCTGGGCTTCCGTAGGGATGGCAACATCCAGAAAACTTAGCTGTAAATCAGCTCCGTCAGTACCAGTTCCTCGGCCTGCGCTTTCAGGCTGTTCATGTGCTGCACCCACGCCATCTGATTCTGCTCTTTGTCCGGGGCCGGGTTCTTCGCCAGCAGTTCGGTCATCATCTGCTCCTTCATCGCTACTGCGGTCTGCTCCAGTTCGGACAGAGTTGGGTACAGGCTCCCCGACAGGAGCATCGTGTTGTACAGCACCGGGCGATGGTCTTTCAAGTACGTCCGGCGCAGCCTGCCGTACTTGCCCAGCGGCTTCCGGGGCTGGTTCAGGGTCAGGTTCGGGAACTGGTAGTCCCCGACGGTCGAGTAGGTCACGTTCCTGCTGTTCGTATTCCATGCAGACGGTCATTCGGTTCTCAAGGTTCGATGAAGGCTTGTAGAAAGCATATCATAATGAAGCAGAAATTTTTAGGAAGCATTCCTTCCGGTTTTCAGTGGATTTTAGGAGAATCCCAAGGAAAAACCGGAAGTAATAGTTCCGGTTTTGCGCAATATTGAATGAATCAACGACGATTTTCCAAAAACGAATTTTTCTCCAAGAAATTTGCTTATTCAGCGTCTGTTAAGATACGCAGTCGGCACAGTTTATGTGCTGAATATCGGGTTTTGGCGAAGCCCAACAATCGTTTTTGAAGTCGGATTTGAAAAATCTGATTCAAAACTTGTGAGTTGGCACCAACTCGCCCTGCTTGCTGCGGTTGCAAACTCGAAAATTTTTTTGCAGAAAAATAACCGCCCGCTTCAAGTTGAACTTGAAAACGGACGGTCTCGATTGCAAAATGATTTTCAAATTTGGGAAGCACGTTGAAAGGTTTCATAGCACCCGCAAGCAATGCAGACGTATATACATCTGCTTATTTTGCTTTGCAAAATACTTGTTGGGGAGCACCCAAACCCTTGAACTGCATCCCGTGGATGCAGGCTGTTTTAAGCAAATAAAAAGGAAAACTGTTTTACTTTTTGCGGAATTCTCCATATAGCCACTCTGCCAGAGCTGACATAATAGCCTTGTACTTGCTGGTATCCTCAAACAAGGAAGAGAAGGTGTCCTGCGCTTCGAGATAGCTGTCCTGTGCGGCAGTATCAAAAGCCTTGGGGAAGATGCTCTCGGTAAAGATCTGCGGGTCGGAGCTGCGCGCCAGCTTTGCCAGCTTCGGGTCGGCCAGCAGACGGTCATGCAGGGCAGTAAGCAGCACCCGGTCGGCATTGGTGAACTCACCCTTGAACTTCTCGTTGATCTTCAAAATGATCTCGTCCAGCGGCTCCTTGGGGTCGTGGCCGAGAGCACCCTTCTGGGTGACCGGCTCGTAGACGCCCTTTGTGTGTTCCAGCTCAATAGCACCGGCAAAGGTCTTTTGCAGCTTGTAATACTCCAGCTGCAATTTGCCCTCCAGATCCAGCGGAGAGACCTCGTCCGGCGGCAGCAGTTTGAGCAGGTAAGCGCAGAATACGTTCTCCTTGTGCAGCTCTTCGTCGAACATCCGCGCCACCTGTGAAACGTAGCCATACCACTTGACAAGGCTGCGCAGCAGGCGGCGGAACTGGTACCGCTCGGCCTGCGTTTTCTGGTTGTAGCGGTCTGCCACCGGCTTCAAGACGCTGCTCATGCGGCCCACGGCATTTTTGTCCTGCTTGGTGCTGCGGAAATACTCCTTAGCAAAGGCTTCCACGTCTGCGTCGGAATAGACCGCAAAGCTCCGCAGCTCCTTCTGGGTCTTGTAAATGAGGTCGGTGTTGACCTCCTGCTCCAGAAAGGTTTCCTGATAAAACGGCTGGAAGGCTTCCCGGATGTCCTCTGCCTTGTTCACAAAATCCAGCACAAAGGTGTCGGTTTTGCCGGGGCAGGTACGGTTTAAGCGGGAGAGGGTCTGCACTGCCTTGACGCCCTTCAGCTTTTTGTCCACGATCATGGTGTGGAGCAGCGGTTCGTCAAAGCCTGTCTGGTATTTTTCTGCCACGATGAGCACATTGAAGTTGTTATGAAACTCCTTTTTGGTCTGGCTCTCCGCAATGTGGCTGCCGTCGGCGCGGACGTTCAGGGACTGCTCCGTGTACTCCACACCGCCATCCGGTACGGCACCGGAAAACGCCGCTAAGATCTGCACATCGTCATAGCCTTGCTCCGCAATGTAGCGCTTGACCTCGTGGAAGTACCGCACTGCTGCCAATCGGGAGGAGGTGACCACCATCATCTTGCCCCGCCCGCCGATCTTGTGGCTGGTGGTCTCCCGGAAGGTTTCTACAATGATCTTTGCCTTCTGGCTGATGTTGTAGGGGTGCAGCTCTTCATACTTACGGATGAGCTTCGCCGCCCGGCTGGCGGGCAGGTCGGGGTTGTCCGGGATAGTCTTGGCGATCTTGAAGCAGGTGGAATAGGTCATGTAGTTTTGCAGCACATCCAGAATGAACCCTTCTTCAATGGCCTGCCGCATACTGTAAATGTGGAAGGGGTGGTGACTGCCGTCCGGGTACTCGGTGCCGAACAGTTCCAGCGTGGCGGCTTTTGGGGTGGCGGTAAAGGCAAAGAAGGACAGGTTCTTGTGCCGCCCGTGGGAGGTCAACTCCTTCACCAGTGCATCCTCCGGGTCGATCTCGTCCTCCGCTTTGCCTTCCAGCTCGGCATATTCCCGCAGCGCATCCTCGGTGTCGGCAAGGGCGGCTTTCAGCTTCAAAGCAGAGGTGCCGGTCTGGGAGGAGTGCGCTTCGTCGATGATAACGGCATAGTTCTTCCCGGCGGTCTTGTTTACCTCAGTGTAGATGACCGGGAACTTTTGCAGCGTGGTGATGATGATGCGTGCGCCGTTGTTGATGGCATCCCGCAGGTCGCCGGAGTTTTTGTCCTCGCCGATGGCCTCCACCGCACCCAGCGTATGGTCGAAGCCGGAGATGGTCTCCTGCAGCTGTGCGTCCAGCACGGTGCGGTCAGTCACCACGATGACGCTGGCAAACACCGGCTTGTTCTCGGTGTTGAACAGGGAAGCCAGCCGGTACGCCGTCCAAGCAATGGAGTTGGACTTGCCCGACCCGGCGCTGTGCTGGATGAGATAGTGCTGCCCGGCACCCTTCTGCCGCACATCTGCCACCAGCTTGCGCACCACGTCCAGCTGGTGGTACCGGGGAAAGATCAGGGTCTTGCCGTCCTGCAGGCTCATGAACTTTTGCAGGATGTCCATCATGCTGTCCTTCTGGAACACTTCTTCCCAGAGGTAGGCGGTAAGGTAGCCGTTGGGGTTGGGCGGGTTGCCTGCACCGCCGTCCCGCCCGGCACCGTTAGAGCCCTGATTGAAGGGCAGAAAGCGGGTATCCTTGCCTGCCAGCCGGGTGGCCATCCAGACCTCGGTCAGGTCTACGCAAAAATAGCCCAGAATGCGCTTATTGAACTGGAAACACACCTCCCGGGGGTCCCGGTCGTGCATCCATTGCTGCTTGGCGTTCTCCACGGTCTGCCCGGTGAACTGGTTCTTCAGCTCAAAGGCGAACACCGGGATGCCGTTTACCGCCAGCACCATGTCCACTGAGTTGTGGGTGGTGTCGGAGTAGAACCACTGCCGGTTGCAGGTGATCTCGTTTTGGGCGTAGCGCTGGGCGTCCTTCTGGTTCAGCGCGGACTCCGGCTGAAAATAGCACACCCGGAACCGCCGTCCCCGGTGCTTGAACCCATACCGCAGCACCGAAAGCAGTCCGTCCGCATCGCAGGCATTATTAAAGGCCGTGCAGAACTTCCGCACCGGGTTTACCGTGTTCTGCTTTTCAAAAAATGCCCACTCATTGGGCTGGGTCTTTTGCACAAAGCGGATCAGGGTATCCACAAACAGCCCCAGCTTGGGGTCGTAGCAATCCCCGTTTCGGGTGTAGCCCCCGGCAGGGGAGAGCAGCGCCGCCGCAATGTCCGATTCAAACTGCTTTTCGGTGGTGATGAGGGGCATGGTTAGACCTCCTTACCGTTGTTTTATAAAATCGTATATGTAATTAGAAGACAGATTGAGTATAATTGTGAGAATAATACCGACTAAAAGGAAATTACGGAATTTTTTAAGCCGATGATCTTGTTTCACATTTTCTCCAAATGCAATTTCATTTTTAGGAAATAAATAGGATCTGAATGCTACAAATAGATTCATAATTACTAAGAAAAAAAGAACAGTATAATTAAAAGGAAGAACGTGCTCAATTAAAGCTGAAAATAAAAATCCATCGACTAATGTGATAACAGGAAGGAATGGAAGACCAACAAAGTAGGTATAAGGCAGTTGTTGTGCCTTTAGCAAGGGTGTGAGCTTTTCTTTTAAATAATGATAATTTCTTTCATCATTGCTGAAATCATAAGCGATGCTATTAGTTCTAAAAGAGTAGAATGAATCACTATCGAACTGAATTGTAATAGTGTTTGAATGGATAGAGTCTGATGGAAGATATGCGTATAAGGTGAATTGACTTATTCGATAGACAATGGTGACAACACTATCATAAAACTCAGCGGGGCTGTCGAAAGTATAGGTTTCTGAACCAGCGTGTACTTTTATCTCAAAAGTTGCTTGCTTAGAAGCGGTTTGTATAATTGAAATAACCTGATCAATAAAAGGCTTGTCAACTTTATAGCCAAAACGTGTTGGAATAGAATCGGATATTATTTGTTTCATTTTTACCTCTTTTCTTTCGGAAAAATCTCCATAGAGAAATTATTCCTTTTAATATCCAATATTTAATGATTTGATGCCGACAGAGTAATTAAATAATATATCGGTAGGAATAATTTGAGAGAAATCTTTTATGGAACCAATATCAAGGGTTAAAGTTGAGTTGGTGAGGATGCTCATGTGTTTCTCCGAAAGTTGCGCAATAGGTTTGCTAAGGCCCTCTTCAAAAAGTTTCACAGCGGGCGTGTCTTTCATAATGCATACACGAAATTCCTGCTGATTCTTGAAGGAATCACGTTTTATGAATTCAAAAAGATGGTCGATATGAGTAGGATGTGCGGGAGGAATATATTTGGCTAACTCTGCACGAAGTTGATTTTCGGAAAAATAAGAAACATCACCATATACAGTTGTTGATTCATTATAGTGCGATTGCAAGGCATCGATAAATCGGTCGGTGTTAACTACAAGGGCATAGCTACAGTTAAGAAGCTTTAAATCTTGTGCAGATGCGGGAGGAATGATTAAAAAGTCATTATAGATATGCTGGTAATGAAAAAAGCACGTTATGAAAGAATTGAAGCGCATAAAATGCCCACTGCTAGGAATGACTTTATCTTCATAAGGATGAGGAATATATTCAAAAGAAGGAAGACTCCCATCAAACTGGTCAGAGCGAACAGTGTCGGTTTTATCATATTGTTGATAATAGGCAATGTTACGCATGAATAAATGTCCTTGTTGAAGCTCTTCCAGATATTCTTTTTGAGAAAATCGTACGATAGGCAACATGTTCATTTTACACCTCCCTCTTTCCCGTTACAACCTCATAAATCAAACTTTTCTTATAGCTTTCCATTTCCTTCACCAACTGTTCTTTTTTCGCAATCAGCCCGTCAATCTCAGCGCATTTGGCGTCAAGGTAGTCAGCAATTTCTTTTTGCTCTTCAAGTGGTGGCAACAAAACAGGCATGGATTTAAGAAGGCTCTGCCCAAGACTAGCCCGTGTTACAAGATTCATTTCCTTAACAAGATAAAACCGTAAGTGAGAGCTTCTAAAATAATACTTTGCATACGGTGTATGCAATTTGTCTGAAAATGGACGTACTCGGATGAGAAAACCAGCAAACGTGGCATTGGGAATATCCTTTTCACAAACACAAGAAAATCCAACTTCTTCGATCGTTTCGGAAGTCCGGGTAAAGAAAATGTCTCCCTCCTTTACAGAGTATCGCTCTTGTTCTTCTGGAGTGGACTCGACTAATCCAGATACGGCAAAAGGCAGAGAGTAATTTTTATAAACATCGCTATAACTTACAAATGGAAAACCTTTTCCAAAAAATTCGCTGCTCTTACTTATACCGTTCTGCGTATCTCCAACATTGCGGAGTTTACCAAGAACCCACTTAGCTGGAATTTGACCAATATAGTCAACCCCGCTATCCTTCATCTCTCGCTCACCACGCACGCCTTTGGTAACAGCCTGCGTAATAACTGCCTGCTTGAGCTTTTTGTATTCCTCGATGCTGGAACGAGTTTTGGAGAGCATTGCATCAATTTCAGAACATTTTTCATCAAGAAAGCTCACAAGCTTGTGCTGTTCGACTATCGGAGGAACAAGATAGAGTAAATCGGCCAGTTTATTCCATTTCAAATCACATGAACGAACGCGAATGCCAGTTGAAAGAGCAAGAAAAACATTGTTGTAGGCCATGGATCTTAGGTAATACATGAGGTACTTTTTGTCTTGTGATGAATCAAGAACAACAAGGACAGGAGAGGATTTTCCGCGAGAATCTGATATGCCAATAGAGCCTGCAAATCCATCCATCCCATGTACAACAAGATCACCTGGCTCGATACCTTGATAACCAATTTCTTTGAGAGAAACCGTAAAACCATCTTCTCTGCGATTACTGCGCAAGGTTACTTCGCCATCACGGAAACAAGTAATAACGCCGTCAGTAGGAAAAACTGCTCGTTGCAGAAGTGTTAAAATATGTTTTCCACGCGCTATGCTCCACCCCTCGGGAATCTCCCCAATCCATTCAATACCGCTGTCTTTCATTTTTCGTGCCATGGTCAGTCCTCCTTATGGAACAGCTCTGCCAGCCCGGCGGAGATATCCTGTTCCAGTGCGGTGATGCGTGCTACAATATCCTCCACGGCTTCCGGTGCCTGATACTCGTAGAAATAGCGGGTCATGGGGATCTCGTAGCCCACCTTGGTCTTGCTGTGGTCGATCCATGCGTCGGGGGCGTAGGGCAGGACTTCCCGGGCAAAGTAGGCGTCAATATCCTGCACCAGCGGCACGTTTTCAGTGTCACGCAGGCTGGTGTCCGGCACAGGCTTGCCGCGCTTCAGAATGATGTTGCCAGCCTCGTCCCGCTGGGGGCGTTCCACAACGATCTTGTTGTAGCCGAACTCCACGCTCTCGAACACCTTGCTCTCGCAGTAGATGCCGTTTTTGTCGCCGTACACCTTGCCGTTGGCAAACTCGCCGTAGGCGGTGACAATCAGCTCCCGGCAGGCATCGGTGATGTCGTTGCGCTTGGTGCCGATGCTCTTGCGGCGTGGCTCGAAGCAGTGGCTGGCGTCAATAAGCTGTACCTTGCCCGCACGGTGGGCGGGCTTATCCTTGCTGAGCACCCAGATGTAGGTGGAGATGCCGGTGTTCATGAACATATCGGTGGAAAGCTGGATGATGCAGTCCAGCCAGTCGTTTTCCAGAATATACTGCCGGATGTTGCTGGGGCCGCTGCCGGCATCGCCGCTGAACAGGGGAGAGCCGTTCTGGATAATGGCCATCTTGCCTTTGTTTGCCAGCTTGGCAAGGCCGTTCAGCACAAAAAGCTGCTGACCATCGCTGATCTTGGGCAGACCGGGCGCAAAACGCCCCATCTCGCCCCGGGCGGCCTCGGCTTCCACCGCCTTCTGCTCCCGCTTCCAGTCGATGCCGAAGGGCGGGTTGGAGATGATGTACTGGAAGGTGAACCCGGGGAACTGATCCTCCGACAGAGTGTCACCGAACCGCATATTGTTAGGGTCGCCGCCCCGGATCATCATGTCCGCCTTGGCGATGGCAAAGGTGGAGGGGTTGAATTCCTGCCCGAAGCATGTCACCTCAATGTCGCTGTTCAGCTCGTGGATGCGCTCCTCCATGCAGCTCAGCATCTGGCTGGTGCCCATGGCCATATCGTAAACGGTCATGCTGCTGGTATCAAGGTCGGCTTCGGACAGCAGCAGGTCGGTCATCAGATAGATGATATCCCGGCTGGTGAAGTGGGCTCCGGCTTCCTCGCCAAAGCTCTCGGAGAACCGCCGCACCAGGTCCTCAAAGATATAGCCGCAGTCCACGGCGCTGATCTTGTCCGGGCCAAGATAGCCCTTCTCGGAGCCGAACTCCTTGATAACGAGGTAGAGGGTATTGCTCTCCACCATCCGCTTGATGATGTTGTCAAAGTCGAACTTTGCCAGCACGTCCTGTGCGTTGGCAGAGAAGCCGGACAGGTAATCCCGGAAGTTGGACTCAATGTTGTCCGGGTCTGCCAGCAGGGTCTCGAAGGTGAACCGGCTGGTGTTATAGAACTGGTAGCCGGAGGCCTTCTGCAAAAAGCCGTCGATGACCTGCAGCTTTTTCACCTTCTCGTAGGTGTCCAGCACTGCCTGATGGGTGGGCAGCAGACAGTCGTGGAACCGTTTCACCACGGTCATGGGCAGAATGACCAGACCGTACTCGTGGGGCTTGAACGGCCCGCGCAGCATATCGGCCACGTTCCAGATCATGGCGGCTTTTTCGGCAATGTTGGCACCTACGGCGGTGATCTTATCGTTTGGCATACGTTGCTCCTTGTTTTTTGTGATAGGTGGACATCCTGATTTTACAACAATGGGTGTCCTATAAATCGGACGGCAGGATGCTTTTCCTGAAAAATGATTCTTGCATCTATTGTACCACGATAAAAGTGGAAACACCATATTCCGGCAAAAGAAAAAGCCCGCCTGAAAACCAGACGGACATACTGTAAATCAAATCATCTGAAAATGCTTTAATGCTTCCACAATCGCATCCTCTTTTTCCTTCGGACACTTGGGCTGCTTTGTATTTTCGGACTTCGCCTTGTGGTGGTTCTCTCGTACCTCCAGACCGCATTTCTGTTTGACCTGCGAGATATACAGGGAAGATACTTTCAGCCCGGTCTGTTCCAACACACGGGCCTTGATTTCGGGATAGGTCACACCTTTCTGCAATCCGGAGGTGTCCATGCCCTCCAAAGAGAACTCTACACGTACTTTTTTGGAGTCGATCTCGCCCTTGGAAAGTGCAATGACACATTCGGGATGACTTTCGTTGTCCAAACACAGATCGATGTCTTTTTCAACGATAGGAAGTCTGAATTTGATGGATTTGAGCCACTGACCGTTGGGTTGACGCTCTGGGTAGATCTGAATTTCAGAGATCAGATGTTCCATCAGCTTTTTACGTTCAATGGGATTCATCACATTGTAGAGCTTTTCAAAGCAGATGAGAACTTTGTAAATGTTATCGCCCGTGATTTTATCCGCTTCGATAGCCTGCTTCTTTGCCCGGGCATCCATCAGGTTGTTTTCTGCTTCCTCGATTTTATCGTACATCCTGTAAAGCCGCTCGTCAAGGTCAGATTTGCGGATGATGTAATGGCGGTCATCCGGGTCAAGTGTGTCGATCTCCTCCGTGATTTTGGACTTGACGGAGTAATACTGCCGCAGCATTTTTTCGGCGGCGGCAATTTCCTGTTCAATGGCAGTGGTGTCTACTTTGCTGTTGATCTTCTCCTGCATCATGGCGGCAAACTTTGGATTGCTGACCAGTTTGATGATAACCTCCACCACTGCGTTGTCCAGAACTTCTTCCTGAATTTGCTTGTTGAAATCGCATTTTTGCCCACGTTGCATCTTGCGATGCTTGCAACTGTAGTAAGAGAAAGATTTATAGGGTGTGCCATCTTTCTTTCGCTTGGTGCATTTGTTGCTGTACATTCCAGCACCGCAAACGGGGCACTTGACAAGGGCGGATAACAAGTGTGCCTGTTCCGTTTTGCTGCGGTTGACTGGTTCGTATCGTTTGGACTGCGCCAACAGCTTGACCTGTGCGGCGTTCCACAATTCTTCCGATACGATGCCCTCGTGCAGGCCGTCCACCAGCAAATAATTCTCCTGTGGAACCTGATGATATTCGTTCCGGGTGCCGTGAATCTTTTCGAGTTTGCGGCGGCCAAAGGCGATTTTTCCGCAGTAGACGGGGTTCTTCAGGATGGCCCGAATCAATGTTGCGCTGAAAAGGGGAGAGGTGCCATTTTGACGAGCAAGTTTCTGAAAGCCGTGGGTCTCCAGATATTTGGAAAGACCATTTGCACCTGTGTCGGTGTTTACATATTGCTCAAAAATCGTGCGAATGGCAGGGGCTTCATCCTCATTGATTTGCAGCACACCGTCAACCAAACGATAGCCATAAGGCGCAAAACCGCCGTTCCAGCGACCTTCCCGTGCCTTCTGGATGCGGCCTTCCATGGTTTGGACACGGATGTTCTCACGCTCAATTTCAGCGACAGCAGACAAAACGGAAATCATCAGCTTGCCAGCGTCTTTAGAAGAATCAATGCCGTCCTCCACGCAAATCAGGTTCACACCAAAATCCTGCATTACCTGCAAGGTAGACAGTACATCGGCAGCGTTGCGGCCAAAACGGGAGAGCTTGAACACCAGCACATAGGCAACACCATCCTTGCCGGATTTGATGTCCTCCATCATCCGGCAGAAAGAAGCACGGCCTTCAATGGATTTACCCGATTTGCCTGCATCCTCGTATTCGCCGACGATCTGGTAGTCGTTGAAGTCTGCATAGGCTTTCATGCGAGCTTTCTGCGCATCCAGTGAATAGCCATCAATCTGTATGGCCGTGGAAACACGGGTGTAAGTGTAAACCTTTGTCTTTTCCTGTGACATAAAAACCTCACAAAACAGTTATTTCTTGTCTGCTTTCTGCTCCAGAAACTTAATGGAATCCAGATAATCCTGCTCCACATCACTGAGGGTTTTAGCCTTATATTTCCGATATTCGGTAGTAGCTTTGTCCACTGCCTGCTTGTGGGTCACACTGCCATTGCCAACAAGCAGCTGCTCGCCGCTCATAGTCAGAATACGGTCAAGGTGGTTTGCCCAATCCTGCATTGTCATGGGCTGTTCACGTTCTGCCTGACGCTCAGCAAAATCCAGATAACCGGAAACCAACTGCCCCATAGCACGAAGCTCTTTCTCGTTCAGATAGTTTTTGGCAATAGTAGCTTCTCGTAAAGTGGGCTGGTTTCCTGCAAAAGTAGTCAGACCCATAAATTCCTTTTCGGCATCTGCACGGTTGTAAATGACCTCGGCGGCAGTTTGACCGTGGATGGCATAATGAATTTTATTCTGGACTTTTTTGAAGAACTGGACGGAGATTTCTGCTTTTGGGTCGTAGTCAATGCTGGTTGCATAGATTTCCAGAACCTGACGATAAAACACTTTTTCGGAAGCACGGATGTCACGGATGCGTTCTAACAGCTCTTTGAAATATCCACCGCCGCCCAGATTTTTCAGGCGTTCGTCATCCAGCGCAAATCCCTTGCGCATATATTCCTTCAGGATGCCAGTTGCCCAGATACGGAACTGTGTGCCTCGTTTGGATTTGACACGATAACCAACAGAAATAATGACGTCAAGATTGTAGAATTCGACCTGATAGGTCTTTCCGTCTGCGGCAGTTGTTGCAAATTTTGCAACAACTGAATCTCGTTCAAGCTCACCCTCTGCAAAAATGTTTTTGATGTGACGGGAAATTGTGGATTTGTCACGTTGGAACAACTCAGCCATCTGGTCAATGGAAAGCCAGACAGTGTCACCGTCAAAGGTAGTATCGATTTTGGTCAGGCCATCTTCTGTGGTGTAAATGAGGATGGAATTTTTAGGAGAGTCATCTGGACGATTCATTTTAAGCACCTCGTTCCGTGTATGTAATACAGTGGAAGGGGAGACCTTACCACTGTGTTGGGACAAATATTACAAGAATATTATATCATGCTGCAAGAGCGGTATCAACAGTATCTTGTCGATTTTCGTTATTGGTTGAGGATACGGCGTTGTCTATTTCCAAGACCGATGCGTACTTCTCGATCACATCGGCTAGAAAGGTTGCGAATGCGCTCCATTCATCGAGTGTGGGCGTAGAGCATTCCGAAGGGGTGGGATTGTTTTCTATAGGATGAAAATTATTCAATAGGCAACTCCATTTCCTTGTAGCAAAACTTAGGACGTCCTGCGGATTCCTTCAGAAATGTTTCTGATCTATCCGATTAAACTTTTTAAGCGTTCCAGCTTTTCCTGTGCGTTCTCCTCCCGGAAACTGACCCCAATGCAGGAAATCGGAACGCACATTTCCAGCAGGCGGTCATAGATGCGGGCATGAGCGGTATCCTGTGGGTGTCGTATCTCGTCCAGCGTCAGGTTGGTAGTGACGATCAGCGGCTTCCGGCTGCGGTATCGGCTGTCCACGATGTTGTAGATCTGCTCCAGTGCGTACTCGGTGCCTCTTTCCATGCCGAAATCGTCAATGACGAGCAGGGGATAGCGGCAGAGCTTGTCCACAATATCATTGCGCCCGGAAAAGCTGTTGTTCAGCTCGTTCAGGATCCGGGCAAAGTTCGTCATACGCACAGGCACCTCCTGCTCCATCAGAGCGTTTGCAATGCACCCGGCAAGGAAACTTTTGCCGGTGCCCACACCGCCCCAGAGAAGCAATCCAAGGTTCTCTGCACGCATGGTCTGCCACTGTTCCACATAGCGATGTGCATGGTGCATCTGCGGGCTGCGGCCATTGTCGTTTTCAAAGGTCCAGTCCAGCATTGCCGGGTCAGAAAACCCCTCAGCTTTTAGCCGCCGCACAAGATTGTTGTGCTTTTGCTGGTTGATAAGGGCTTCCTGTTTTGTCCTCTCGATGCGCTGGCAGCTGCATTCGATTGGGTGCTTGTTCTTGCCCATCAGGGCAATGCCTTTTGCAAAGAACGCTTCCCTTGGCGTGTGACATTTTCCGCAGTAAAGCAGACCGTCCTCGCCATAATAATCTTCGATATTTTCGGGAATGCTGGATGGGAGTTGTTCCAAAATTTTTTCTATCGTCTTTATAGGCTTTCTCCTTCCTTGAATGTGTAGTCCGGGATGCCCGGTGCTTGCTTCTGTTCTGACCGCTGCCGTTTCGCCCAGATGCGCAGGGTAGCGGCATGATCGGCGTACTTTTTGCCGGTGGACTGGATATAAGCTGAAAGCTGTTCGATCAGGCTGTCCAGCCCGGAGAAATCGGCATTAAGCTGCTTGTACTCTTTTTCAGTCAGAAAGACATTGCGATATTCTCCAAAGGTTAAAGGGGCAGCTGTTGTTTTTATCAGGTGGCTATCTTTCAGGTTGTTCTTATTACGTTGGTTAGTGGAACGCTTTTGTTCCATGGAAGGCATCATTTCTGTTCCATCGGACAGAACAAAATCGTTCCATGCAGAGGAATGTTTTTGCGCTGTCGGAACTTTTACAAAGAGGCTGTTGGGCACAGCAATGCGACTCCGTCTGCGCTCAATCAAATCGGCATCTTCCAGTGAACGCAACGCCCGTTTGATGCTCATGGTGCTACATTGTAGAGCATCGCTCAATGATGAAATGGGAAAAATTACATAGACGAAGCCGCGCTCATCCACCCAGTTGTTCTTTTGAGAAAGCGTTGCCCGGTCCAACAGCAGAGTGTAGAGCAGCTTTGCGGTGTGGCTCAGGTCTGTATCCAGCAGAAAGCGGGCATAGGGCAGATATTGCGGCAAAGGTGTAGTGACAGTCAGGTAGTCGGAAATAAAATTCACCTCCAGTGTTTTTTCATCAAACAAATTTTTGGAAAGCATTTTACTGGCTGCTGGTAGTCTCCAGAAGATGCTGCCGATGCTGCTCTTTCAGATGCACAATATAGCTTTCTGCCTTTTGCAAAGCAGCAATAACTTTTGCTTCAATCTCTACATTTGTCAGAAAGTCGGGATACAGAACAAAGCATTGTTCGAGACGGAAAATAAAGCTATCAGAGGCACTGTTGATTTCACTGAACATTCCTTCGGCATCGGCGACATGATCAACCGTTGCCATCTTTTCTCCTAGCTCACGAATGGTCTGGAGTTCGGTGCTGCGCTTACCCGATGAAATAAAAGGTCGATTCTCCGAGAGCGGATCAGCCGTTTGGATCTTCGATGTGGCAGCAGTAGAAAAATTGTTTTCGGTGACCTTGGAAAGCAATTCTGAATTCTCATAGGTGTCTGCACTATCGTCTGGTTTACCGTTCAGCTTTTCCTCTCGCCATGTTGATACCACGGTGGGCAATGCTTCCGTGGGAGTTCCACGGATAATGGTAGCCTCTCGCTGGGATAGCTTAAGTTTGCCGGATAAGATTTCTTCCTGAATGCCGGGGCAGTATTTTTCCATCAGCTCAACGGTTTTCATGAACTGCTCGGCACGAATTACAAAAGAGGGACTTACATTATTTTCTTTGGCGATTCGTTCAGTTGTGTTTTCTACCGATGGCAAATTGTCAATTTGACAGTTTGCCACCTGTGTGTACTGATTGCCATGATTTCCCCCACGAGTGGATTTTTCAGAATGATACTGTTTTCCAATCAGGAACTTTTTCTGTTCAGGTGTCAGATTCCGACGACCCAGCTGATGTTTGCAGATCCATGCCAGAACATCTTCACGGGTTTCGCAGGTGCAGGAAATCGAGCGGGTGGTATAAGGGATTTCTGGGTGCTGCTGGAGAATCTTATAGCGATTGTGGCCATCAACAAGAATGTTGCCCCAGACAATCAGGGGAGACAGGACTTCACCCTCTGAAAGGATATTTTCTTCCAGTTGCTGAAATTCTTCATCGGTCAATGCAGGAATCTGAGATTGAAATTCGGAGTCGATGATAAATTCAAACTTGTTTTTCTTCATAGGCAAAATCTCCTTTCAAAAATCTATTGGTACTTCAGCCGTTCTCCCTGCATGGCTTTCCTACCCCCTTTCAGCGGCGTTTTCCGGCTCGCTCTTGCGAGGTCATCGCCGAGTATCTCATGCAGACGGTCATGCGGTTCTCAAGGTCCAATGATAGATTTGAAACTAGGTTAACACATTCATGGGAGATTTTTTAGGACACATTACGTCCGGTTTTTACGAAAGTTGATTTGAATGTCTACTAAAAATCGGACATTTTTTGTCAGAACTTGCGAGAAAGCAATGAAGAATGTGCTTCTGTGGGCTTAGTGTATCACATCGTAAATTTTGTTTTTAGGAACTGGTAGTTCCGCTTTTTAAGGATTTTTGTAGCGCGACAAGTTTTTTGAGAAATTGGGACAGCATACTTGAGAAAAAACGGGCCAATCTTAGAAGCATTTCCGAGCCTGCTCGCTTGCGTCAACCGCCCCCCAGAAGCACGGGAGCGGCACACGCAAGAGGGCGGGCTCAAAGCATACGGGAGGAGCGACGAATAGCCGCCCCTCCCGTGCTTTTTGCCCTCTTGTGGGTTAGGTTACTACCGGCCCTTTACGGGCCGTTTTGCGGGCCTCTACGGCCCTTCGGTGGGTGTCCCTGGGGCGTTACTCCTCCGGCTCGAGAGTGCCTTCCTCCTGCGCCGCCAGATACTCGGCGACGGGGATGATGTACTCCTCGGGCAGGGACTCAATATCGCGCTTGCTGTTCTTCACCAGAACGGCATAGACGGAAATCATGTACTCTTTCACTTTCATTTTGCTTGTCCTCCTTCAATCTGCTTGATCTTACTTTCGAGGCTCGAGACCTTCTCCGTGAGCCCCATGACCTCCTCGAAGAGACCGGCGATCGCCTCATAGAGGTCGATGTTCTGCTCCTCCGCTTCTTCCGCCCTCTGACGCTCGATCTCGGTGATCGGCATCTTAGGGGTCAGATACTTCATGCTCTGGTTCATTCGTAAGCACCTCCAAACCCAGAGATCGAAACCTCCTCCTCATAGCCCTCGTTCTTCGTGATAGTGAAGCGGACATTCACGCCCCACTTTTCGGCGGTCTTGGACTCGTTGAGGAAGTTGTAGACCCGATTGATCGCGACCTGCGCCGTGATGTCCTCCCAGGCCGGGGAGTCGTCGAAGGCATTGTTACACGCTTCGACCTTGGCGACCGATCCCTCAATATGCCATGTAGGCGTGATGAGGATCTTCGTCGCCCGGGCGTCCGTCTCCTCCGGCTGCGCGAACTGAAAGGCGATGACGGTCTCCTTCTTGGAGAAGTTCCAGACCCTCACACTCGTCGCGAAGTTGCCATCAACGGCCTCGACGCGGAGCTGGTGATCCCCATTTGCGAGGACGAGCCAATTCTCACGGGAGAGCTCGATCGTCTCCTCCTGGCCGAGCGTAGCTTGATAGCTGCGGATCTGCTTGTCGTCGACGAACTCGGTGACGACCACGTTGTCGCCCTCGACGTCGGTGACGGTGTACTTCTCGGCGAAGCTGCCCGTCTGCTGGCCGAGGTCTTCGTCCTGCCCAGAGATAGCCGGAGCCGAGTTCGTCCGCTTAAAGGTGAGGCGGCGGTAGGTTGTGCCGCCCTGCCCATCGGTGGCGGTGATGACGAGGTTGTTGACCGTATTGAGGCCCAGGGCGTAGAGCTTTTCCGAGGTGATAGAGACCGAGAGCTGCTCTCCCTTCGGGGCGTTGTTGATGGTGCGGAGCGTTTCGTCGTTCAGCATCTCGACGACCGTCACGGCGTCCCCGTCCGCGTCGTTGACGGTGTAGTTGTAGGTGAAGCCGATGTTCTTGTCCCCGAGGTTGGTGTCCGTGCCGGAGATGGTCGGGGCGGAGTTGACGCGGTTGAAAGTCCACGTCCGAGTCGCCGTTCCGCCCTGTCCGTCAGTGACGACGACCTTGACCGTGTGGGGGCCGAGGGACAGTTCGCGGACGTTGACCGTGATCGTGTTTTTGAAATTTCGCGTCGGGGCGAACGACTTCGTCGTTCGCCCATCAATCGACTCCGTCGCCGTCAAGACGTCGCCGGAGTCGGAGTCGTTGACGGTGTACTCGATCGTGAAGTCCTGGTTCTTATCTCCGAGGTTGCGGTCACTGTCAGAGATCAGAGGGTCAGTGTTCAGGACTTCAAGGACGGGGCGGAAACCGACGATCGGGTTGGAGTACGTAGCATTGTTGAAGAGCCAGTAGCGGGCCGAATTGTACCCGCGAATCGCACGGCGCGACGCGTTCTCCGCCCAGGTCTCTTGACACCAGGAATACACGCCCACCCAATGCCAAAGCTGATTATGGGTACTGTTGTGATCGGTCGTGTTGAGGTTGGTGTCCAGGTCAGAGGACACCGGGGCAGGGAGTCCGGTGATGACTTCCTCGCGGGTGATGAACCTGTCCCACTCGTTATTGGTAGGTGTTCCTCCGGCATACCAGTCGTTATTCCGCCAGTTGCTGCCTCCGGTGAGGAGGCGGCACTTGTACTTTGTCCCGTCGATGGTGATGGTCTTGCCGGTGACATAGCCCTGCCCGTTCAAGTCATCCCACGAGACGCTGACCAGAATGACGCGGTCGCAAATGAGGAGGGTTTTGTCCCCGTCCTTGATCTTGACCCATTGGAGCTTGTTCGCGTCCGCGCTGGGAGTGTCTCCGAAGGTGTAGTTCGCCATGCTGCCGGACATCTGCGGGATGTCTCCGTAGCCGCTGTTCCCACCTGCGGAGTCGTCAGGCCGCCACGGCTTTGTGGGCCGCTTGAGAATTGCGCCGTTGTTGTAGAATCCGCCGAGCTTGACGGTTCCGAGATATTGCGCCATAAGGGATCTCTCCTTCCGTTTTGATAAAGCGGTAGGGCGCGAATATCTTCTTCGCGAGATTGTAGGAACTGGCCCACCGGGCGAACCCGATCCACGAGTTGACCGCCTGGACGACCGCCGCCCGCGTGATCTTGCCTTCCCTCATCTTCCGAACCATCGCTTTGATACGCCGCTTCTCTCGCCGTTTGGACTCGGTGCGGAGCATCATGTGGGTAGCTCGGATTTTGAAGCCGTAGGCGTTCACGCCCTGCCGCATGTAGAAAACCTTTGTCTTCTTGTTGGTGTCAAGGTGTAGCCTCACTTGGAGGAACTCCTTGATCTTTGCCAGCCACTCCCGGGCGATCTCTTTGCTCGGCGCAACGATGACGACGTCGTCCATGTACCGGGTGTAGAGCTTCGCCCCGAGGAAGCGGACACAAAATTGATCGAGCTCGTTGAGGTAGATGTTCGCGAAGTCCTGGGAGCTGACATTCCCGAGTGGGATGCCTCGCTCTCCCTCCGGCGAGCTATCAATCACTTTGCAAAGAAGCCGGTAAAACCGAAGGAGATCCCCGTACATGTCGGGGCGCTTCTTCTTGAGCTTCTTGAACCGCTTCGCAAGGATTTTCTTGAGCAGGTCGCGGTCGATGGAGTAGAAGAACTTCCGGGCGTCTATTTTAATGACGGCCACATCGTCGCCCCACTTCATGCGGGCGACCCTCATGTCGTGCTGCACCTTGAGGGCGGCGCGGATCGGGCCTCTCCCGTACTGACAAGCGAACGATCCGTCGATGAACACGGGCCGGAAGATGTTTTGCAGCTCCTCATGGATGACGAGCTGCACCACCTTGTCGCGGAGTCCAGGGATTGAGAGCTCTCTCCGTTTGGGCTCCGTTATGACCGTAGAATGATACGGCCCCGGGGTGTACTTCGAGTTCTTGAGCTCTCGCCATAGGTCGACATTGTTCTTCTCTCGTAGGAGGTCATACTTGACGGCCTCCCGGGTGTACTTCCTTTGCCCGCGCGTCGCTTTCCTGTAGCCTTCCTTGAGGTTCTCGTAGTCGATTACTTTCTCATACGGAGAGGCCGGAAGTGGAGGAGGGACGACCGGGCGCTTTATATTGTGAATGGTCTTTACAAAAAAGGGGAATTTCGTCATCGTGGCATCCTTTCCTTTTCAGAAACGGCTTGGCACCTATGACGCGGGTTTTTACCCACATTGCAGACTCACCCCCAGCCTCCCAATACGAGAGGGCGGGCCGGGCGCTCGTCACTGTTTTTACGCCGTCAGAGACAAGGCGAAGGATTACCTCTCCCTTGAAGTATAACAAGGACACGCACTCGAAGCCGTAGCCGCGAATGACGTAATAACCTACAAGGCGGGGCGGAAACCGACGTTCACGTTCCGATTGCCGGACGAGTTGTTGTTCCAGTTGCGGGCCGAATTGTACCCACGGTTCGCGCGGTTCGACGCCATACAGAGATAACCCTAAGTAGGTGCGGTTTACTTTTTTATCGGTTGTTGATGAAGTGCTTTTGCAAGCCTCCAATTATGCGCCCCAGTTCGTTGAGTTTGGTTTGCAGCTCGTGGACTTTCTTCTCGGTGATGTACTTCTGCGTCCGGGCGACTCCAAACAGCACAAGGAGGAGCGTCTTCTCGGCGTCCGCCTCGTCCAGCCATTCGAGCCGCTTCTTGACGACGGTGAGGTTGTTCGCCATGACCGCCGCGCGGATCAGCCGGAAGCACGATTGCTTGATCTCTTGCGACAAACTAAACTTTTCGGCCTGGGGGAAATTCTTGAGCAAGGGGTAGACATCTCTCTCAAGAAAGATTTCAGCTTTCTTTTGAAGTATCGACGGTTCCAATGTAGCAGCACCTCGCATTTCTAACGCGAGCGACCTCCTCCTCGGTGACGTCATCCCCGAAGAACTCGAAGCCGAAGTCGGTGAGCTTTACCTTCGCGGGCTTCCCCGTGATGGAGCTGTGCCCCTCGATAACAAGGACGGACTCCCCTTCGAGGGTGAGGCCGCTCGCGGTCATAATAACGAGCTCGTCCTCCGAGAGGTCTCGGCACTTTTCGCATATCGGGCAAAGCTCACCGAAAAAATTCCCGAGTATGCAGCTTGTTTCTTTTAGGGTGCAAGCCGCCCTATACATAGAGTTTCCGCGCGACGGGGTCATAGATACCAGAGGTGATCGCGACCGAGTTCACGGAGTCAAAATTGATGAGAAAGACGTTGTTCGTCATGTTGTTGAGGGTGGCGTCTTTCAGCACTTTGATCTCTTTCTGCGCGTCGGCGATCTGGGCCTCATGGAGAATGACAGCTTCTCGGTTCTGATAGATGCCCTCGTCCATGTGGTTCATGTTCGTCTGACTGACCGGCGTTCCTTCCTGGATGACCTCGCCCGTCGCGACATCCTCGACGTGGTCAAGCCATCCGATTTTTTCATAACTGTTCACTTTCGATCTGTACCTCCGTTTCTTTTTCGATGATTGTGTACTTGAAGGCTACATAGAGACCCTTGCTCGGCGGTTTTTCAAACTCCCGGTCAGACTGTGCGACGACGTCGCCGTCTGCGTCGACGAGCTGCACGTTCGCCACATTGCCGGAGATTGTGTCGTCGAAGTAGATGTAGATCTTCACGGACTCCGCTTCAACGATTTTTCGGAACGGCGCGACCGTCTTCGGCGCTCCGTTCAGCGTATAGGCCGCATGGTCGACCGAGTCGGCAAAGCGACGCCCGATTTTCTCAATCCCGAGTGATGTGATCGTCTTCGGCATGTTTTTCCCCTCCTTCCGTCATAAGTGTCACGCCGGAGCACCGGAGCCCCGGAGAGCAAACAGGGTAGATCTTCGCGCCGTGGTCAAATGCGGAGCCCGCCTCAATTTCGGAGGACAGGGCCTCATACATGACGAACGCGCACGGCTGATAGAATTTTTCGGAGGCTGCGATCGTTCCCACCTTGGGGAACTCTACCTCGCCGGAGTCGTGGGTGCTGACGGCCTGGACTTCGGAGCTCAACAGGTGGCCGATGCTGACAACATGAGGCCACACGCCGCAAACTATTTCCCCGCAACGGGGATACCGCGAGAACCCGGAAATCGTCTCGGAGTGGATCTCGATGACCCCGCCAGACTCGGCCCCGTAAGAGGGCTTCGAGCTGCCCTCCTTGACCTTCCGAACTTCGGCGTCGATAACTGCGAGATTGTTGACGCCGCTTTGCTTTGAGCCTTTGAGGAATACAATGAACTCGGCCCAGCGTTCGGGATCTTGATAGGAGAACGGCTCGATCGTGCTCTGCTCGTATCCGAGAGAGGTCAACGCATAGAGGATGCCGCTCTTTGTTCCGCCCCATTCAGAGATGATCCCCTTCATGGATAGGCGGGCCCGATAGTTTTCAATGCTCTCGCCCTCAAGCCTCGGCATGTCCCGATCCTGTCCGTGTACCGGAAGCATGACCGGGCTCGCGGTCGCGACATTGAGCTCATCCCGAAGCCGGAAGGCGTCCTTCTTCATGCCGTCGAAAATGCGTCCGATGACCTTGAAGAAGATGAAGAACTGATTCGCCGCCCGCTTCCCTCGTTTCAACGGGGCAAAGAGAAGGTCGAACATATACTCGCCGAAGGTGTCGAACCGTTTCATCCGATCACTCCCTTCTCACTGTCACAGAGACGGAGCCGAGAGTGATGACCTTGTCCTTCTCGAGCACCACGTCCTCGGCGGGGGTGATGATCTCCGCGTTCGTGGCGGCGCTGTAGTTGCTGCGGATTGCAAAGTTGATGTCGGAGCGCCGGAGCTCGTTGAACCTCCGGCCCTTTCGGACGGCGAGCAGCTCGGCAAGGATCGCGGAGATCCCGTTCTTGATGTCCTCGTTCTCCGACACGTCAGAGGTCGAGACCGTGACCTCGATGTCCTGGGAAACCGTTGTAGAAGACTTCACAAGAACATTATCGTATGGCCCGGCAATCTTGTCAACGGCATCCCGAACTTCGTCGAGAAGTCCTTCCGTCGCCTCTCCCGCCGTCCCTGTTACAATCACGTCGACCGTCCCTTGCCCTCTCGGGTGGTCACAGTCAGCCTGTGCAAATAGGACGCCCTGGACGGCCTCCGCTGCATTGATGAATGTGTCCTCAATAGACCGGGCCGTGAGCTCCGACCAGGATCGGAGCGCCCGCGTTCGGAGCCCCTCGTCGTCCTCGGTGTCGCTTCCTTCCCGGACGATCCAGTCCTCGCCGTTTGAGATGCCGTCGATCCCATTGAGGAACGTGAGGCTCCGGGTGATCTGTCCTTCCGGCACATTGTACCGAGAGCCCTCTTTCTCCGCTTCTACCAGGACATCCACCGACCGGCTCCCTTTTTGCAGAACCGCCGCCTCTATGGCAAAGAAGCGAAGCTCCTCTCCGTTGATGTCCTTTTGCGTCTTGAAGATGTGGCCCTTCTCGATCTTCACGGCCTCGCCCTGGTCGTTCGTCCTGGACAGTGTGACGAGGCCCTGCGCCTTCTGGGCCTTCTTGCGCTTCTTCCCGTAGTCTGCCGCCTTAATGTCGAGCCATGCGCCGGTGGAGTGTGTGAGGGTCATATTGTTCAGAATGGCCCGTAGTAACTCCGTGAACTCGATCTTAATGCGGAGGACTATCAAGAGCAGCGTATAGAAGACGCCGCCCGAATGGAAGTTCGTGATTGCGAAGCCTTCTTCTTTCAGCTCGGCGATCTTCTCCTCTTTGAGCGTTTCAAGCTCGGGAACCGGGAGAACTTCGTCGAGTATTGCTTTGTCGATCATGTTGTTATCACCTCCACGCCGACCGCACTAATGACGACATTGAGCTCCCGGGGCTCCTCCTCGTCCGCAAACTGGAAGGAGCAGCGGAGCCGGAAGGTGTCGTCCGAAAATCCGACGTCGATCTCTATGCTCTCGGGCACGATGACCTCCCGCTTTTGAAGGCCCAGCCGCGCCCGCTGCGCGATTTCAAGCCGCACAAGATCGTCGTCTTCGGATTGAATGAAGTCGTATAGCCCCCAGCCGAACGAAGCGTCATAAAAGAGATCCCCGGGCTGTGTGAGCGCTTCGAGGATGATGTTCTGATATAGACATTCAAGCCCCGAACAGAGGGGCGCGTCTCCGTCTGCCGCTTGCGTGAGGGCCCATTCATCATTGAGTCGGATGTCGGTGTCGTGTAACCCTGTCATAGCTGCACCTCCCCAATGATCGCCGGGCTGTCCCCGTATGCCATCGCAACGGCCACGAAGGCCCCGGCCTTATATTGTCCTTTGGATCTGACGCCAGGGAGAGGAGGGAAGCTCTCGTCCTCGTTCCCCCAGCGATCGACGACGGTGAGGGTGTATTCGTTCCAATGCGCCGTTATGTGGCCCTTGAAGCTGCTCCCGGTCTCGTCGTTATGAATGACAAGATCCTCGAGATCGAACGTCTCGCCGAGCTGCGTCGCCTTGCTGACGGTGGCGTAGACCACGGCGGGGCTCTTTGCGTGGGGGTAATCCTGCGCGATGATCTTCCTCGCGACCGCCCTCATCATCTGCTCAAGCATTTCCCGCCCCCTCCTTTCTTAGAAATAAATCTTCGTGCGGATGAAGCCGTTCTCGCTGGTAGACGAGACGACCTTCGAGACCTCGAACTCTCCGCTCACTTTAGGGTGCTTCACACTGATTTTGTGGGAGTGTCGGACAAAGGGGGCCGAGACCGTCTCGAGCTCCCACGAGCCGCCGCTCCTGGTGAGGGTGATGATGTTGACGCCATACTCGAAGATGTAGGTCTTGTCCTGCTCCGGCTTCTCTCCCCAATAGAACACGCCCCCAGAGAAGAAAAACGGCTGTTTGATGTTCCATGCTGCATGTACGGCATTGATCGCCTCGATGACGTTCATCTGCCGAATGGGAAGCCGTTTCCGTTCCGGGTATCCCTTGGAGGAGAGCTTCATCTTCGAGAGCCCGGCCTTCCCGAGAAAGTAGGCGATCATCTCCTGCGGAGTCGTGTCGAGGAATGTGTTGTTGATCTGCGTCTCCTCAAGGAGAAGCATCTCGTCCTTGAGAGTCACTTCGTCGGTGAAGCCTCCTCCGTTGTACGGCTTGGAGACGTAGCCGGTGAAGACCTCCTCAAAGACATTGTTATACCCGAGCTCAATCGCTGCCGGGTCTTTCCGGGCGAGTGAGATCTTCGGTTGAAACTGCTCCGTGAAGCGGATCTTCGCCCAATCAAAATAAGAAGACTTCGAGGAGTAGACCTCGATCTCTATGCCCTTGTCGAAGGTATAGGGGCCAGCGCGGGCCGCGATTTGAGGGTAGAATAATTCGAGCGTTTCCATCCTGTTCCTCCTCTCGGGTTAGTATGGCATCTGTGAGACCTTGTCGAGAGCTGCCGCCGTGCTTGCATCGTCGACGGCTGGGGACTTCCCTCGGCTCGTCTGCAAGTATTTTTGATAGTCAGAAGACAAGGTCGTTTGCTGCTGGGTTCCGCCGGAGCTCCCGCCAGAGGAGCCGCCGCCGGACGAAGATCCCGACGAGCTGCTCGTCGTCTGTATGGTCTGCGGGACGTACTCCCAGAACTCAAGGGAGACTGTGAGCTGCTCCTTCTTGTTCTCCATTTTGTGAGTGAGCCCCTTGAATAGAACCTTGTCGACGCCGTGCGCTGCCGTGTCTTCGCTGACAATAGAGAGCGGCTTCGGGACTGACTGGCCGGGCGTTCGGAAGATCGCCCGAAGCGTCTCGAGCCGCTGGTACTTCGTTTGCGTTGGTGTGTCGTCGAGAATGAGTTCGATATTGACCTTCGCGTCCTCGTAGCCCGTCGCCTGTTTGGGCTTTGTGGCGCTGCCCTCGACCTCTTGCTCGTCGATCTGGGCCGACTCCTTGACCTCGATACTCTTAACAAGGCCAGGGAGGACGACCCCGTTCACCTTGACGATCTGGTCTTCGGTGTAAATCATTGTCGTCTCTCCCTCCTTGTTATGCCGGTGCCGGTTCGGCGTCTTGATCGTCTGCGGGTTCCTCGCTGCCGTTGGCCTCGGCGTAGTCCTCGACCTCCTTGAGCATCGCGAGGAGCTGCTCGAGGTCTTTGATCTTCTTGAGGTCGACCGGGATGAGCAGCTTTTGAATGATGACTTGCTTGCCGGAGCTGCCCTCGCCGGAGCCTCCGCTCTCGGAGCCTTCCTTCTTGCCGCCTCCGCTTGTGAGGTCGACCTTCTGGACGGGCTCGCGTTCGAGCGTAGCCTTCGCGCCGTCGAGCCCCTTCTCGATTGCCTGGGCGGGTGCATCCTGCGCCAGCTCGAGGCCGTGGGCGTAGGTTGTCATCGTGCGTTGTCCCGAGAGGGTCAGCGTCGAGAGAGGGCCTTCTTTCGCGTCGGAGAAGGGGAGCATATTTCGGATGCGCTGCAAGCCGCCCTTTACCGCGTCGACCGCGCCCGTGAACGCCGATTTGATACCGTTCGCGAATGTGGTGACGACGCGCTTGCCCGACTCAAAGAACCACGTCACGGCTCCCGTGACCGTGTTCTTGATCGCGGTGATTCCATTCGAGAACGCCGTCTTGACGGCTGTGAACCGTTCGGACACGCCCGAGGCTATGTTCGTCACGAAGCCGACAAACTTGTCACGGATCGCCGAGAGCCGCCCACCGGTGAGATTATCCAGGAAGGTAAAGCCCGCCGTATAAATACCCTTGACGCCCTCGATCGCCGCCGCTGCCGCGCCACGGATGCCGCCGCCGTGCGACTCATAGGCCGAGCGCATATTGTCAAGGTTTTGGGAGACGGTCGCCTTCGCCGCGCCCATGACGGAGCCGATGACGTTGCCGATCCCGGAGAAGATGGACGTCACGACCTCGAGGGCCGCGCCGAGCTTCTCCTTGAAAAAGTCGATGATTGCGTTGACCCCGTTGCGGAACCACTCGCACTTGTTATAGAGCAGCACCAGGGCCGCGATGAGGGCCACAATGCCGATGACGATCCACGTCACGGGGTTTGCTAAAAGCGCCGCCGTGAAGCTCCACACGCTCGCTATAAGCGGCGTGAGCGCCCCCTTTGCCAATAGGAACCCGGCCTTTAGGAGCTTGAACCCGGAGATCGTCTTCGTGATAATGAGGCCCACGCCGGAGACAACGGCGATGACCGTGCCCGCTATGGTGAGGAAGCCGCCGATCGCCAGGACGACAAGCATGATGACCCGGACGAGTTCCTGGTTCTCCTCGATCCAGGAGCCGACCTTCGTGAGCACCTGTTCGCCCGTCGACATGAGATCGTTAATTGTGGGGAGCAAGCTGTTCCCGATGGACTCCTTGACGTTGTGGATGCGCTGCGTGAGCCGCTCGAACCGCTCCGGCTCGGTCTCGTTGATTGCGTTCGCCATCTCCGTGGCGACCCCTGTGCCGGAGCCGAGGGCGTCGTACATGGTGAGGATGTTCCCCTGCAAGTCCTCGGTCTTGTTGTAGAGGAGGTCAATGAGGTCGACGGCCTCGTCCGTGCCGAAGGCGGAGGCGAGCTCCTGCTTCTCCATCGCGTCGATGGTGTCGCCGTACTTCCCCCGGAGCTGGTCGAGGATCTCGGGGAGGCTCTTGAGCTGGTTGTTTGCGTCGAGGAATGAGAGGCCCAGCTCCTCGCCGCCCTTCGCTGCGGACTGGATAAAGGCGGCGTATTTCGTGCCCGCCTCGCTGCCGCTCATTGTCCCCTGCAACATACCGAGGATGGTGAGCTGCTCCTCAAGGGGGACGTTCGCGTTCGTGGCCGACGCGCCCAGGCTCTCAATACTTGAGGCCATCTCGGAGCCCGTCGTCTTGAACTGCTGCACCGACTTCGCGATCCCCGCCGAGAACATCTCTCCGAACTCGAGGTCGCTCATGTCGTCATAGTAGCCCTTGTAAATGCCGTAGCCCGTGGCAAATAGCGAGGTCATCTCGCCCGCCGTGGACTTCGTCGCCTTCGCGGTCAGGGCCGCGAGGCTTGTGAACTCCGCGACGCCCTCGTCCGAGAGCGTCGCGATGCCGCTTTTGATGTCGTAGGCCGCCGCGATGAAGTCGGCCTTCGTGGTTCCGGCCCACTGGTCGGAGAACTCCCGGGCGGCGTCTTCGACCGCCCCGAGGTCTTTCACGCCCAGGGAGGCCAGCTCGCCGATCGCCCGTCTTGTCTCGAAGGTGGCCTCGACCGGGGACAGCACCGCCCCCGTGATCTGCGAGCCCACCTCCTGCATGACGGCCCCAGTCTTTGCCACGCTGCCGAGGGTTGAATTGACCTTTTGCAGCTTGGAGACGGTTCCGTCAACGCTGGACGTGACGCCAGCCATCGGCCCGGTTAGGTTGTCGATCAGGTTCATAATGAGCGACAACTTGAACACGGACTCTAAACTCATGCTTTGCCTTTCACCTCCTAACGTATGGAGGCGACCTTGCGCTCTTAATCAAGGCGACCGATGCCGCCCGGCTACTCCGAGAAAACCTCGGAGATCGCCCGGGCGACGATGCCCTCCTCGAGCTCCTGGATGTACCTCGCCTTCGCAACGTACCGAAGGAACTCGTCAAGGCCGATTGCCTCAATGTCAAAACCCTCTAAAAGAGCCGGAGGGAGGAAACGGTGGATTTCCAGAAGCCCGGCCTCCACAAAGTTTCCCTTCACCTCCGAGAGCTGCTCTTTTAGAGCATCTTCAAATTTGTCTGCTTAGAGAGGCCCAGCATCCCGAGCAGCTTCTCGCCGATGGAGAGCGCCAGGGCCGGGAACTCCTCAAGGTCGGCCTCGAGATCCGCTTCGCTTTCCGCGACCACGTTGTCAAAGAGGAAGGTCTTGAGGGCCTTCGTCGCGCCCTGGGCGGTGGTCTTGACGTACCTGTCATAGCTCGCCGTGGAAGGGCGCTTGAAGTAGAACTCGACCGTCTTCTCGGTCTCGTCGTCTACCTCGATCGTCGCGCCGACGCGGTAGACCTTGCCGTATTTCTCCTTCATTTCCTCGGCGCGGCTCTTGCCCGCGACTTCCTTCTTCATATCTTCCATAGTGTTTTGTCCTCCTGTTCTCGATTATCTTGAGATAACGCCTTTATTTCGTGGGCTCGACGCCGTCCTCCACGATGCCGCCGACGATCATGAGGTCGATGTCCACCGTGAGGGACTTGTCGCCCTGCGCGGCCTTGTGGCTGCGCTTGGTGGGGATGACCTTCTTGAGCTCGTCGATGCGGGTGCGTTCCCCTTCGTTGGCGTAGGAGACGACCACGGAGGGCCACTCGATGCCATAGAACGGGATGCCCTTCGCCTTGCAGTAGGCGAGGACGTCGTCGTAGTCGTCCCGGAGCATGGACATCTTGCCGGACGCCTTATAATTGCCCTTGCCATACCCCCGGGGGCGGTAGCCCTTGCCGTAGCTTTCTTCCATCTCCTGCTCGTCGTCGTAGCTGATTTCCTGCACCACGAGCACGAGGCCTGGGATCTTGACGTCCACGTCGCCCCATCCGTAGGTCTGGCCGTTTACTTTTAGGGACATAGCTCTTTAACCTCCTTCCCTTAGTCGCTGGGCTGCGCCCTGCCGAGGTCTACCTCGACCTCCCGGATGTAGCCCCGGGACACATAGCGGATCTTGACCCGCATTGTCTCGTCCTCGAGGATGGTCTCCTCCTGCCCCTCGGGTACGGTGATCTCGGCGGAGCTGATTTCCTTCGCGTCGATCATGCGCTGCAAGGGGACGAACATAAACTTCGCCCGGGTCTCAAGCTCGCCCTGGACGTCCTCGAGGTCGATGTCGTCGTTGAGCAGAAGGAGCCCTTCCTTCCGGGTCTCCCGGATGATCTTGTTCTTGACCCGGACGTCCTCGGCATAGCGGAAGTCGCTCCCGTCCGGGCTCATCATCTTTGTGTGATAGACAAAGAAGTCGTCGAGCCCGTCGTACTCCCGAAACGTGAGATAGCCCGCCACGTCCAAAAGTTCGATGATGGAGTTGTCCATCTCGGCGGGAAGCAGCTCGAGGAGCTTCGTCTTCGGGATGCCGAACCCGGCCTCCGCCCTGGTCTTGCCGATGGACTCCTGCACCGCCGCCTTTGCGTAGAGGCCGCACACAAGGCCCGCAAGGTTGACGATCTGCGTCGTGCCGTCCAGCATGACGAGCCGCCCCCAGGCGGTGACGACCTGGATGTCGTAGTTCTTGACCTTCTTGCGCTTGGCCTCCATCTCAAGGGCCCAATCGGTGAGATCCCCGCCGCCGCGCAAGCCGAGCTCGTCCTCGCCCCCTGCCTGGGGAAATGCCGCCTCGAAGACCACGAACACAGGCTTGTGGTAGGTGTCCCGGAGCTCGATTTGCGCCTCGCTCACGGCCTGCCAGAGAGGGAGGTCGCTCTCGCCGACGACGTGGATGAACTCATACTCCTCAGCGAACTTTTGGAGCTTGGTGAACGCCGCCAGGACGTCGCCGTTCGTCATGGTGGGGGCGGTGGTCGTGAAGCTGTAGACATCGTTCACGAGGAAAGAGCTCGGCTTCTGTTCCGACTCCGTCGCCTCCGTAAACTTGAGCTTGAGGCCCGTCCCCTCGATTTCATATTCCCCGGTGACAGGGACGGTGATCTCGTCGGTGTAGCTGTTCCCGCCGTCAATGGAGCAGATAAAGGCGGCGGAGTTGAGCCCGCCTTGCGCGGTGATCTTGACGACCACGGAGAAGGCGTTCGTCGGGGAGCCGTCCACGGTGACGGAGCCCCCTCCGTCGCCGTCCTTAGAAACGCTTCCCAGCTTGCCCGCCGTGGTAGCGGAGACCGGGAGGCAGTAGATCCGCGCCGCGCCGAACTGCACGGAGCTCATGACGGCGTCCGCCAGAGGGGACAGGCCGAGGCGGGCCTTGATTTTCGCCGCGTCCATATCCCCGGTGATGATGATCGGCGTGTCCGACACGACCGGAGAGACGCCGATCTTGAGGCTCTTTCCGTCCCCCGTCGCGGTGGCAAACCCGAGGAGGCCGTCCGTGACGGTGTGCTTGACATCTCGGAGCATTATCTTCTCGCCTCGCTTTCCTTTGTGGTGTGCGCCCCGTTCATGGGGGCGTTCTCAAAATTCTTGACCGCCGCGAGGAACTCCTCCTCGGTGACGGCCCTGCCGGGCTTCCAGCCCTGGGCGCTGCATACGCCCGCGAAAATGGCCCGCCCGACCTTGTGCTTCTTGCGGAGCTCCCCGATCTCAAAGAGCCCCGGAGCTTTCGGTTCCTGCGGCCCCGCCGCCTGTGTAGCTGCGGGGGCCGATGTTGCTTTATTCGCCATCTATAAACTCCTTTCCCTCGTTTTTGGTGATGGACTCAACCGCGACGTCGGAGACCTTCGCGAAGTCTGTGTCCCTGTAAACCCCGCCGTCAAACCTTATCTTGATTTGTACGGCGACCTGCGCCTTTAGAATAGAGTCGTCCTTGTCGACCCAGTCCGCCCCCTCGACCTCAATCGGAACAAAGTCCCCGTTGACGTAGATGCCCCGGTCGAGGCTTGAGAGAAACGCCCCGAACAAGCTCTCGACCGCCTCGTCGGTATAGTCGCCGATTATCACGGTAAAGGCGAGGGCCCGGTCGAAGACCTTCCTCCTCTTTTTCTGCGCTCCCTCTTGGTCTCTATATCGTGTTTTGGAGCCGTTTCGGAGGAGGGTCTCCGACTCAAAAAGCACCGCGCCGATGTGACTCTCTTGGCTCTTTTCAAGGGCCTTTTGCGTCGTGTACGGCTTGGACTTGAGGCCCGCCGCCTTGAGCTTGTCGAGGAGGTATTCCTTGCTTTCTTTGTAGAGCATTAGTCATCCCTCCCGATGAACTCCTCGGTCGTGGCCTTGATCTCCTGCATATCCTCGTCCGAGAGGCCGAGGAAGGGCCGGGCGGGGATGTTGACCTTGACCTTCTTCTTGCTGATCCATTGTCCGCCCACCTGGAAGCGGAGGTTCTTCGCCCGCTTCGCCCGGATGGTGCGGCCCTTGTCGCCGAATTGATGGGTTGCCGCGTGCTTGACGTTCGTGCCGACCGCAAACCCGGAGGCGTCCGCCGTCGTCTTGATGGAGTTGCGGAGCTGGGCGGAGTCGATGAGGGTCTTGCCCCCGGTCTCCGCCGCCCGGATGGAGGTCTTCCACCGCTTGCCGTCCGGCCCCCGGCTTTGTTTGAACCGTTCGAGGGTAGACTCCCGGACGCCTTCCGCGAGGGCGGTGTTGAGCCCCTTCCTGTCAAGCTCCGAATAACGCCGCATTTTTCGGAGGAGGGCGGCGGTGTCTCCTTGCAGTCGGATGCTATACACGCCCTACATCCCCCTCATACTGCCCCGGGTGAAAAGCCGGGTGTTTGATTTCGCCGAGAACCCGGTCGCGGCTGCGCTTGCCGGGTCGTCGGCCTCCGTGCCGATGGAGACCTTCCCGTCCGCCACAAGCTCAAAGAACTTGATCGCCGCGTTGTAGCGGTTGAGGTAGGTCTTTTGGTCGGTGCTCTCGTCGATGCCGATCCGGGAAAACAGGTTATAAACCGCGATGTCCTTCGAGAACTTGTTGATAACCCTCGGGGCCGGGGAGAGCGGGACGGCGTACCTCTTGGAGAGGTAGCCGTCGATCTCCGCGTCGGCGTCGGCGATCGCGCCTTCAATAATCGGCGCGACGAGCTCCTCGCGCTCGGCGGGGTCTTCGATGAAGGCGTCCCCGATGATCGCGTTGAGGGCGTCGTCCTTGAGCATCTCCCGGACTTCCTCTTTCGTGCTGTAGCTCACGCCGTTCCCTCCCTTCGTCCGCTTGCCTGGGCTTAGGCTTCGGCGGTGCCGTCTCCGGCGTATGCCATCTGCCAGAACCCGAAGCCCGCGTTCCCTCGGGAGTCAACGCCATAGAGGAAGGTCTTCTTCATAAAGACGTTGTCGTCGGTCTCCTGGGTCTTGGAGACGAACTTCGGCTTCTTGCGCTGCTGCCAGATGAGGGGCTTGATGGGCCGGGAGGTGCAAAGCAAGAACCACATGGAGTCGTGCCCGGCGAGCTGCGGGATGACGAGGGGCTTCGCGGTGCCCTGCATGGTGTTCTTCGTGCCGTTGATGTAGTCGGCGACCAGGATGTCCCGGGCGGCGGCTTCCAGGGCGGGCGGGACGGCGAGCACGTTCGGGATGAGGTTCAGCGCCCGGCCCTTCGAGTTGGTGAGGCTCATCATAGCGGCGCGGGCGGCGATGTAGGACTCCATCGAGAGCTTGGCCGTGGTCTTGTTGGAGACGGTCTTCTTGCCGACCTTGTGGGCGTCGGAGAAAAAGGGCTGCCCGTCGTAGCACTTTTCAGAGAAGCCCGCCGCGAGCAGCTTGAAGATGAGCTCGTCGGGGTGCATCGCCGCGGACTGGCCGAGCATCTGGACAGACGGGTTATAAAGGCCGATCTTGTCGTCCTCGATCGCGTTGCGGTCGACGCCGACAGTGAGCTCGAAGTCCTTGTTCTTGATGGTGTAGTCGCTCGCGGTGATGTTCTGGATCTCGCGGTCGCCGATCCATTCCCTCATCCCCGGGATGTCGCCGAGCCATGCGTAGGTCTCGGAGTCCGTGGTCGAGGGGGTGACGGTGGCGATCTCGGTGTAGAGGGGCTTCTCCTCCTCAAACGCCCTGTTGAACAGGGTGTTGAAGCCGAGGTAAATCCCCCTCAAGGTCTGCTGATTGATAATCATGTTCTTTCTCCTCCTTCTGCTTACTTGCTCGCGGCTGCGGCGGGGGCGGTGAGGCCGAAGCCCATCTCCACGGCGACGCCTTCGTCGTCCACGCGGACGACAAGGCCCGCCACGGATGCGCCCGTCCCGGTCTTTGTGACGGTCTGGTCGTCCTCCATGTAGCAGAGGCCCAGCACGTCGGCGGCGGTGATCTTGCCGCTGATGGAGTTCTCAAAAACAAAGGTTCCCCGGCTGACGCGGATGACGGCGTCGCCGTCCCCGCCCTTGTTCTCGACGGTCTCCTCGGCCCGGCCCGCCGCCTTGAGGTCTGCGGCCTTCTTGCCGGGGATTGCGTAGCCGTTGGCGTCAACCGCCACGATCGCCCCCTGGTAGATGGTGGTCGCCCCTTTGACCGGGAGCGCCAGATACTTCCCGCCGAGAGCAAGCTCGGAAGTGTCCCTCACGTTCGTCAATGCTGCCATGATGTTACTCCTCCTTCATGCCGTACTTTTCCAGATCCTCGGCGCTCACGCCGAGCTGCTTGCAAATGAGCATCGTCGCCTCGTCGGGCTTCTTGCCCTTGAGCGCCAGGGCCTCGCCGCCCGCGACCTCGCTCATGGGGACGACCTGGGGCGCTTTCTCAAGAAACGCCTTGAACCCCTCCGGGCTCTTGAGGGCGTAGTCTTTCGCCCATCCCTTCTGTGCCGGGGTGATCTTGCCGCTCTTGAGCGCCAGCTCAACGGCTTCCTCGGCGTCCCGGTCGGCGAGCTGCTCCTCAAGGGCCTTGACGCGTCCGTCGATGCCGCCCTTGAGGGACATGATGACAGCGGCGACCTCGGCGGCGGGAGCCCCGGCCTTGAGCCCCAGGAGCTCACAGACGGCCTTGTTCGCGACGACGGTGTCCTCCTCGGGCGGCTGCTTGCCGTCCCCGGGCTTCTTGCCCTCGGCGGCTTCCTTGAGGGCTTTGTTCTCCTCGATGCAAGCGGAGAGCGCCTCGAGGATCTGCTCCTCGCCCGCGTCTTCGCCCAGGCCGAGCGCCGCCGCGAGCTTCTTGATGAGTTCGTTCATGTTGGTTTTGCCTCCTTCAAATGTGGATGAATTTACAATCGGGGTCATGCCCGCGATCGCTGGGGTGTTGGTGAGGGCGAGGGAGTGGAGGCCCGTCGCCTTGTTGTCCGACTTGCGGACGGTGATGACCGGGGAGAGGTAGCGGTATTCCTTGTTCTCAAGGTACTGCTTCGCCGGGAGCGTCCACTCGACCCGGGCCTTGATGTGCCCGTCCTCGCTGAACAGCTCCTTGACCCATCCGGCGGCGGGGGCCCGGTCTCCTGTTAGGGTCTGGTGCTCGTAGTCGACGACAAGGTCGACGCCGCGCTCGGCGATCTGCGCCTTCATCGCGGCGAGGCTCTCCTCGTCGACGTCGAACTCTCCCTTCTGGCTCACGACATGACCGAAGGGCAAAACGGAGATGACCTCCGGCGCTCCTCTGACGTCCACTTCGCCCCCTTTTAGGGTGAGAAAATCATTCATTTCCTTCGTGTCTCCTTTGCTCGGTGCTTGGTGCCCCCGGAAACGGCGTTAATCGGCGTTATAACGGGGTGAACCTGCCGCGCCCCGGGAATTACACTCCCCGGCCCCTCGGCCCTTCCTGGGGCCTCTGTGGGCCTTATTTGCCCGGGTTCTCTTTTTCCCGGTTTTGGTACGCCTTCACGAGCGGCGCGGGGTAGTCCTTGAGGTCGGGCTCGAAGCGTACCTTTGCCGGGTTGGTCGAGAAGTGTGGGTCGGGCATGAGGCCCTCCGGCGCTGTCTGCTCCACCTTGAGCCCCCGGGCCTCGACCTGCCTTTTTGAGAGCGTCTTGACCGTGCAGCGGCATCGGAACCCGTTCGGCGGGAACCACGTGTCCCATACCTCGCTGTCTGCCGGGAAGACCCGCCCGTCCATCGCGAGGTGACTCGGGCGGGTGTGGGCGTCGTTGACGGCGTCGTACTGCCAGTAGGGGCGGAGCTTCATGACGCCCGGGTCTGTCATCTGCTCATAGTGGCCCACATTGTAGGCCGTTTGGATGTTGGTGCGGAAGATGAGGTCGGCTTGCAGCGGGTCGAGCCCCTCATAGCCCTCGGCCTCGAGGAACTCGTTCATATTGCGCCGGAACTCCGAGAGGGGGTTCCCCTGTTCCAGCGCCGCAAGGATCTCCTCATAGAACCGCTTGAGGATCTGCGCCTTCGTATAGCCGCCCACCGTGAAGGCGAGCCCCCGGTACTTCTCCGCGATGCTGTAGAAGACCGACGCCGTGACCGGGACGCGTTCCTTGAAATACTGGACGGCCTCCTCGAAGGTCATGTCCTTTCGGTTGAATACGGCCTCAATGTCGTCCATCTTCCGCCGCCCTCCCTTCGAGGTTGGCGTAGAGCATGACTTTTTGGAGCAGCTCCTCCACCTCCGAGACGTCCATCTCGCCGAACAGCTCGGCGACGGCCTTCTCGTCCTCCATCATGTCCCGGAGCTCCTCAAGGCTCTCCGCGTTCTCAATCTTTTTGAGAACCGGGCCGAACGCTTTCTTGAAGGCCCCGGCGCTTTTCCGGGTGGCCGCTGCCGCCAGACGGTCGATGCGCTCCTGCGTCCCGCGCCCTGCTCCGTCCCCGGCCTTGAGCGCGATCGGCTCGCCGGGCTGCGCCTTGAAGGAGAAGGGGCCGAACCCCGCCCCCTGCGCCGTCTGCTCGGGCGGGGTGGCAATCTCCTCGTCGCCCTCGGGCTTCGGGATGGAGAACTTCTTGTAGATGTAGCTTGTCGGAACCTTGAGCCCCGCCTCCCGGATGAGCGTCCCGATGACGGTCGCCGTCTGCGTGAGATCCTCCGACTCCTCCGCGTCGAAGCGGAGGTACGGGATGCGCTTGTCCTCCCCGAAGTTGTAGAGCACCAGGGGGCGGATGAGGTCGCGCCGGAGGGTGGCCGCGATCGCCTTGCAGTCTGCGACGGTGAGGTCGTGGCGGACGTCGTTGTGCGTCTTGCTCTGCGCGTAACTGCCGCCGCCCGAGTCCGAGGTCAAGGTCTGCCCGAGGATCGCCTTCGAGACCTGCTCGTCGCAATAGCGGGCCAGCCGTTCATAGAGGTCGGTCGAGCTGGTCTTCTCGGTGTTCACGAACTCGATCGCCGTGCCGTCCGGGAAGATGCCCGCCGCGTCCGCCCCGATCGCGACAAGGGCTTGCATGAGTGCCCGCTTGTCGTCCTCGCTCGCGCCTGGCTGGTACTTCCCCAGGCGGAGCGGCATCCCGAAGACCTCGCAAAACGCGACCCAATCCTTGAGGGTGTAGTTCTTAAAGAGGTACATCCACGCTACCACACGCAAGACGCCAGCCCGGGAGGGGTGGCCGCTGCGGGCCTTGTACTTGTGGACGATGAACTTGTTCTTCGGGAGCTCGATGCCCTCCGGGGCCTCCTGGGTTCTCACCTTGAAGGAGTCGTCGACGCTGTCCCAAAAGAACCGCTTTTGATGACGGGAACGGATGTCGCCGACGACAACGTGCCCCTCGTCGTAGCTCCACATGATTTCCGAGACCGCGAAGCCCTTCCCGATCGCGTCCAGGAGGTCGAGCATGATGTCCTCAAAGCCCTCGATGCCGCCGAGCTGCGCTTCCACAAACTCGGCGATCTCCTTGTCCCTGGGGTCGTCGCTGTCAAAGGGGATGATCTCATAGTCGAGGCCCGTGACCGCGTTCTTCCTCGTTTGGAGCTGGGAAAAGAGGTGCGGGTCTTTCTCCTCCATCTCCTCAAAGAGCTCGGCTTGCCGGAGCACGTCCCCGGCGTCCGCCTCCTTGAAGATCTCCGCCAGCCGGACGGGGGTGAGCCCGTCCGAGGGGTACTCGCTGTACTTGTCTGTTACCTGGGCGGCTGCGACCTCCCGCGTCTCGGGGCGGCGCTGGAACAAACCTCTAAGGCTCCACCGCTTTCCCTTGCTGCTCACTCGACCACCTCCTCAATGCGCCGCCGTGCTTTTTCATAATACTCGTCGTCAAGCTCCACGCCGATGAACCGCCGCCCCGACTTCTTTGCGGCGACAAGAGTAGAGCCGCTTCCGGCAAACGGGTCAAGGATGAGGTCGTCTGGCTTTGTAACTGCCGTAATAAGGTTTGCAATCAAGCCCACTGGCTTCTCTGTCGGGTGGATCATCTGGGCGCTGCCGAGCTTGCTGAAGGTGACGAGATCTTTCGGCCTGCCCCCGGGGAAGCTGTACTTCCCCTTAATCGCGAAGACGATGTTCTCATGCGCCGGGGCAAAGGCTGCTTTCGTGTCCCCCATACCGTGATAGACCTTGTCCCAAATAACCTCACTTTTGACCCGGAAGCCGGCCAGTTCAATCGCGTCGATGAAGGTCTGCTCTACATCCCAGCGCGTGAAGCATAGGAGCGTTCCTCCCGACTTGAGTACGCGGAAAGCGTCATAAAGGAACCAGATGAATGGGGCTTTGTCGTTTTTAATCCTTGCCCCGGTCTGTGAGACGTAGTTGATGCCATAGGGCGGATCGGTGATAATTGCGTTCACACTCTCGTCCGGCATTTGCCGGAGCACAGTGAGGCTATCTCCGTGAATGATTGTGTTCTCATGAATAACTGTACTAATAATGCCTCACCTCCTTAGTAGGCCCCGCGCCGAAACTTGATAGCGCGGCCCAAAACTGATTTATAATCCGTGTGCTGCCCCACCTTGACCGAGAGGGCCAGGGAGACGGCCATTTGCAGCGCGTCCGGCCCGTCGTCGTTCTTCCCCATAGGGTACTTGAGCATCTGGTCGAGGAGGGCCTTGTGCCGCTTGGAGAACTTGAGGTAGCCGTTCTTCACGAAGGGCTGCAAGGACTGGATGCGGGCGTCCTTGTTCTGGACGCTGTTGATCTCCTCGATGGGAAGGTACTCGCCGATCTCGGCGGACTTCTGCCGCATGATCTCGGCGAAGTAGTATTGAAACTGAACCGTCTCGACGCCGAACTTGTAGAGGGGCTTCTTGTACTCCCGCTTCAAACGGCGGGACGCCTCGATCGCGTTCTCAATGATTTTGTCCGGCTTGCGCTTGGCGATGTCGGCGATCACGACGTACATATACCCCGTCGAGGTGTCCTTCGCCACGGCGATGATCGCCGAGGTGTCGCTCTTGCGGTTCTTGCCGAGGGAGGGGTCGTTCGCCGCGACGAACAGGAACCGCGCCTCGGAGAAGTCCGGGGGAAGCTGCCCGTCGTCGTAGTAGTCGATCCACTCCTCGGCAAACGCGCAGCTCTCCGGGTCGATGGGCTCGTTCTGGATCTCGCTGCTGAAGGACGCCTCGCCCTCCGATACCCTCATAACCATGAGGGCGTAGTAGGGGAGCTTCTCCTCCCACAAGACGGCGGTTCCTTCCAGCATCGCGGCCTCGTTCGCCTTGAAGAAGTCCTCGGCGTCTTCCTTGTGCCTGGGGTTCTCAAGGTCGGTGAAGATGCGCTCCCAGGCGTCCCACAAGGCCGTGTTTGCCGCGAAGGAGATGACGCCCTTGTAGCGGACGGCCTCATACTCGGGGTTCTTGGCGACATTGGCGAGGAGGGCGTCGTAGTGGAGCAGCGTTCCGATGTAGACGATGTCCGTGTAGGTGTCGCCCGCCTTGCTCACGGCCTTATAGAACCAGTCCCGGAGCTTCTTTCTTTGCTCGGCTGTGTTGACGTTCTCGTCGTTCTCGAGGTCGTCGCACAAGATGAGGTCGGGCCTCCATTGTTTGTGCCGCCGTCCGCGGATCTTCTTGCCCGCGCCCAGCGCCTCGATCTTGACCCCGTTCGAGAGGAGGATGACCGACGCCTTCCAGACGCGGCCCACAAGCTCCCCGAAGTCCTCCCGGAGCGCCGCGTTCTCCTCAAGCTCCGTTTTGATGTCGGAGAGGAAGCCCTCGGCCTGTTCCGAGCTGTCCGAGAGGATGATCTCGTAGTGCTTGTAGGCGTACACCGCCGAGTGGATGGAGTCCTTGAAGGTGAAGTTCGTGCTCTTGGCGTGTCCACGCGGGGCCTCGACCGCCCTCCGGCATCCGTCCGCCCGGCTGATTTCCTTCGCGTCGGCGGCGGGGTTCAGCCCCTTCATGACGCCCTCGCGGAAGATGCGGTCGAGCTCCTCGTGAAACGGGGGCGACGGCCTCACAAAGTAGTGGGGGAGGTAGGCCCGCCCGAAGTAGCCCAGGTCAACCGCCCCGAGCTTCCGGCGTAGCCCCTGGGGGCCCGTGAGCTCTGCCCCGGCCCGGTACTCCTCGAGGAGCTGCGCCCGGAGCTCGGGGAAGTTCGTCCCCTTCTGGACATACTGCTCAAATAGTTCCCGCTGGTACTCCCGGCTCGCGACCGCTTCCCGGTCTTCCGGCTCCTCGAGCCGTTCCAGGTAGTCCTTGAGGTCAATCTTCGCCATCGTCGAGCACCTTCTCCCTCGCCCTTGAGAGGACGTCGTGCAGCTCCCCGGCGAGTTCCGGGTGCTGCTTGATCGCCGCCATGAGCTCCGCCTCAAGCTGGTCGAAGGCAAGCTCGGCCTTCTTCTTCATGTCCTGCCGGACGCGCTTCTCATAGGTGGCGTTCCGGGCGAGGCTTGCGATGAGCCGCCCCGCCTTGTCAAGCGGCATCTCCTGGAAGTCGCCCTCCGCCGTGCTCACGCGCTGCATGAGGCCGTCCATGAGAACCATCGACGCCGCTTTCGTGTAGTCGAGGTCGGGGTGGGCCTCGACCGCCTGGGCGATCGCCTGGGTGCGCTGTAGGGTCTCCGCGACCCGCTGCGCCGCCTGGGTGCTGCGGATTGCGTAGCGCCCGATCGCGCTCTTGCTGATTTCATAGCCCTCCGTCTTGAGCCACGCGGAGAGCTCCTCGTAGGTGTTGGCCGTGTCCGCGAGCCGGACGTCGAGCTCCGTCTTGATGTCGTCCGGGAGCTTGTCGATCGTCGAGCTGATCCGCGTCCTCCGGCGCTCTTTCTTAGACATCGACGCCCGGGTCGTCCCTCGTGCCTTCCACAAGGTCGACGCCCGCCTTCGTGAGCTGGATGACGGCGTCGCGGCGGTAGGCGTTGTAGGCCGTGGCCCGCTTGTCCGTGAACTCGATGTAGCCGCCGTCCTCCAAATAGGAGAGCTGCTTCGAGATGTCCGGGACGGTGATGAGGTTGTCGGCGAGGAGGGCGTTCGTGATCTGCCGCACAAGCAGCGAGTTCTGATTGCCTTTCGCCAGGGCCCGGACGATGTAGCCCCGGATCGCCTTGTTCTGCCGGATCTCCTGCTCCGTCATGTCGTCAAAGTATGCCATACGCTTTTATCCCTCCTTTGCTGCGCCCCTGTATAGGAGCTTGTCGAGCTTCTGGTCGATGTTGTTCGAGACCCGGATGAAGTCCTCCCGGGTCGTGTAGATGAGGGGGAGGTCGGCCTTGAGGTCGCCCAGCTCTCCGCGCACGGCGGCGATCTCCTCGGCGTTCTTCTTGTCCGCTGCCTTGAGCTCCGAGACCGCCGCCTTCATCTCGCCGATCGCGTTCTTCACTCCCCATGCGGCGACCCCGATGATCGCCGTGATGACCGTCTGGAAGACGAACATCGCGATTGTCGCTCCGTCCATGTTGGCCCCTCCTTACTGTGCGGCGGCTCCGGCCTTGTCTTCCAGCGCGACGCCCTCAAGCAGCTCCCCGGAGAGTGTGAGATAGGGGTCTTCCTGCTTGACCTTGAGGACGGCGTCCTCGATGACGGCGGTGAGGTACTTGTCGAAGCTGCCCAGGTTGTCGGTGATGACCTTCTGCGCCTGGGGGCTGATCGCCGCCTTCACCTCGTCGAAGACCTGTTTCCCCAGGGCGAGCAGCTCCTCCCGGCTCGCCTTGCCGCTCTTGACCGCGTCCCGGAGCGCCTTCGCCGTGGTCTGCTCCATCGCCCCCACCGAGACCGTCGCAAGGTTGACGACATCGTCAAGGGCGTCCTCGAGCACCTTCCGGCCCGCCTCGTCCTTGATCTGCGCCGTCTGCTCCTTGAGCTTCGCCGCGCCCAGGCGGATGTAGTACACCGCATAGGCCCCGGCCAGGGCGATGACCGCGAGGACGACGTTGACAAGGGCGTCGCTCGCTGCGCTTTGGATGAGTTCCATGTTCATGTGTGTCTGCCTCCTTTTGGACAAAAAATAAGAGTACAAGCTATAGCTTGTACTCTTATCTTAAATCCCGTTCCCGGAAACTTATATACGAAGCAGTTCTAAGAGTTGCCGCTCACGGGAGGAGCTCGTCGTCCTCCTGCCCCGGGTCGTTGAAATAGTCGAAGATGTCGATCTGCCCCTCCGTCTGCCCTGGGCCGCAAATCCGGCGAACCCATCGCTCTGTGACGCCGTACTTCCGGGCGAGCTCCGGGTGATTGTAGCCGTTGAACTCCTCTTTGATGCGGGCGTCGCGGACGGGCCGGGTGACGCTCTCGGGCTTCGGGATGTAAACCGTCGTACCCCCGACGACCTCGGCGAGCTTATAGAAGTTATCCGTCCCGATCGCCTCGGCGATCATGCGGTAGAGCCCTTCGGGGAGCATTTCCAGCGTCAAACCCTCGGCGAGTTTATCCATGTCCTGCGCCCTCCCTTCCTGTTACATCCTGCCGATGATCGCCAGGATTTCCCCGACCTTGATCGGTTGGTCGAACTTCGCCTTCCACACGTCCGGGGAGTTGATGATGCCGCGCTCTACCAGGGCCTCAAAGCCCGCCTTTTGCCATTCCGGGGTATTGGCCGGGTAGCCGTCCCCCGGGTCTTGGAAGGCGAGGATCTGGCCGAGCAGCTTCACGATGTTCGCCCCATAGCCCGCGCCGGGAACCGCCCAGCCGCGCCCCTGCGGGTTGTCCGCCGCGCCCAGCCATTCCACATAGGGGGCCACGCCACGGGCGACCAGGGAGAAGCGGGGGTCGACGCAAGCGTTCACGAGGGCCTCGGTGGATGCGTATGCCTTGAGGTGCTGGATCTGCGCCCGGACGCCCGTGCGCGGGTCGGGGAAGCTCGCCGCCTGTCCCGTGGCGTTGCCGTTGAGGGCCCCGATGCCCGCGAAGTTGTTCATCTCCGGCGTCACGATGCCGCCGTATTTGAAATAGCCCGTTTCGTGGAGGCTCTGCGCGAAGGCCACGTCGCCCCGGACGCCCTCGGCCTCGCCCTCCTCGATGAACATGCGGGCCAGCTCCTCCACGGTGCAGCTCGGGAGCTGCGGCGAGGCGTTCTTGCTCAAGCAGAACGCCGCCATCTGTGACGCGGTGGCCTGGGCCTTGCCCATGATCGCCGTCTTGTCTTCCGTGCCCGGCGCGGTGGAGCCGCTCATCAGGGCCGCGACATCGTCCCGGGCGGTCTCCATCGACTTCCCGAACTTGGGGAACCAGTGTGTCACGTCGGCGTGATTGCTGCCGAGCTTTAGTTTGTGGCTGTCCGCGTGGCACAAAATGGTCGGGACGGTGACGCCGGAGCAATCGGCGGTTCCTTTGGGGTCGATGCCGTAGAGGGTGCAGAGGTACGCCGTCAGCTCACACGCCTCTTGATACACGGCGGCGAAGTAGTCGGCGTCCGTCAAGGCGTCCTCACAGATTTCAAACTGAATCCATCCGCTGTTGCATGACCCCTTGCTGCCGCTCCCACATCCCCACGGCCTAAAGTCCCAGGGCATCGTCTGAACCGCCGCGACGCTCCCGTCCGCGAGCTTCCCGATCCAGGCGTTCAGGCCCGCTTGTGTGTCGATGTGGTTCCAGTCGTTCTTGTTCGCGTTGGTGCCCAGCTTGGACAGGAGCTCGGCTCGGTCGGGTGCGCCGTCGTCCGGCTGAACATATCGCTTGAGGGTCGGGTTGTTCGCCCCGGTGCTGTGCCACAAGACGCCCTTGACCGTCATCTTCTTGGTGCCCTTGTAGCACGTGCTCTGTGTCATCATGCACGTCATGGGCGGGTTGCTTTTGCTGTACTTCATGATGTGTTGTTTGCCTCCTTATAATTTCCAGATGGGGAGGACGACCTCGTCGGCCAGCTCCCCGATTGTGTACTTGCTGCGCCCTTCGGCTTCCAGCTTGCGGAGGAATTTGTTGTACTCCACCGCCAGCTTGAGGGCCTTATAGACGCCCACCTGTTCCGGCGTGACTGCCGGAAGCTCCGGGCCCGCTATGAACTCCACCGCCCGGAGAAGGGAGACCTCCGCCCGGATCGGGTCGCCCTTGAGGAACTCCTCCCACTCCGCCCAGGTCTCCCGGGCGAACTTCTTGCGGTTGAGCCTGGGCTTGTCGGGCGGGAGGACTCCCTCCGCTTGGAGCTGCTTCTTCATCGCTGCTCTCTCGGCCTTCTCGCGCTGTGTGAGGCGCTTCTTCTTCGTTGGCATAACTCCCCCCTCAACACGGAAGCGGCCCGCCCTGGGGCTCCTGCGCGGCTTTCTGCTGTTCTATGAGACCCCGAGTGAACTCCGCTATCTCCATCTGTTGCCGAAGGTGTACGGCGGCTCCGAGTGCCTGGGCTGCCGAGGCAAGCTCGGGGGTCGTGAGCTTGAGCAGCTCCTCGCGGTCTTTCTTGCTGGTGGGCTTGCCCAGGAACCGCCGCGCCTGGATGATCTCGACCATCGCCAGCTCCACGGCCAGCCGCTCCACCGCTCCGGCAAACTGCCCCGCCTTCCGCGCTCTTTCGCTCATGTCTCCACCTCCGGCCAGCCGTCCGGCCCGAGGGGAGCGTAGCCCAGCCGCCCCCGGTACACGTTCGCCGCCCGGATGACCTGGGCGAAGGCGGCGTCGCTTGCCAGCTTCTCCCCGAACCGATCCAGGAGCGAGCCGGACAGGTTGAGACCCGTCGCCCGGGTGATGTGCTCCACGGCCTCGGTGTCGATCTCCGTGAGGCGGCGGGCGACTTCCTCCGGGAGCTTCTCATAGTAGGCCCGGAAAAAGGCGAGCCCCATCCCGCCACACGCCCCGCGCCGGATCTCGTCCTGTGTCAGCTTGACCCCTTGCAGCGCGTCCAGGATCTCCGCGTCGGTCTCCGCCTTCTTGACGGGCTCGTCAAAGTTGTTCATGCTGCCCCTCCTTCTCTCCGTCGCGCCGTATGTCCTCTAATATGTGGGTACGGGGCGCATAGCTGCGCCCCTCGCTCCGGCGCTCCTGCTTGCGGACATCGCCTAAAAGCCGCTCAAGGCCCTTGATGACGGTGCGGTTCTGCTCTACCCAATCCACCACGGGCCGGGTCTGCTCCGCGATGTCCTTCGCCGTCCGGCGCTGCCGCCGCACTTCCCGGATCTTGAGCCCCAGCCGCGCCCGGCCCGGGGCCTTGTCGTCTCCCAGCTCGAGCGCGTGGAGGAGGTCTTGCGTCGCGGCCTCCGCCTCAGCGCGGTCGGCCTCCGCCATCCTGTGCCGTTCCGTGGTCTCCCGGAGGAAGGCGAGGAAGCTCTCAAGCCCTTTACTTGTCCCGACGTCCATCCGCGCCCTCCTTCCGCTGCTCCCGGGCGAGGATTGCCTTGAGCCCCTCGATGACCTTCTCACACTGGCCCGCGTCCAGCCATTCAAGGCGGTCGATGCCCGTCATCCGCTTCACGAACCCCTCAATCCGGCGCTTGTCGCTGTTCCAGCCGAGGGCCTCGGTCAGCGCGTAGATCTTCCGGCGCTGCCGTTCGGTCGTGGGGTTGCCTCCCTCATCCGTGCGCTTGCTCCGGCTTCCCCGGGCTGCGCTGTCCTTCATGTTTTGCAGGACGCGGGCGACGGCGGTGATCTCGCCCTGGGTGAGCTGCTTCATGCTCCCCTTGCCCGTCTCCCGGTACACGACCCCGTGGAGGTCTTCGTCCGTGAGCCCCAGCTCCGGCGACTTGGCGATCGCCCATAGGGTGCGGATGGAGGGGAGCTTCCGCCCGCTGCGTGTTGTTGCTGCTGCCATGATTTACACCTCGTTTCTCGGCCCTCTTATTGCCCGGCCTTGACCTGTTCCAGCTTCGAGAAGTTCAGCTCATAGCCAAAGACGTCTTGCTGCTTCCAGGTAGCGCCGACCGCGTTGACGGTGTCCTCGCCGTACTTCTTGAGGGCCTCCTTCGAGACGTCCTCCTTGACGACGATGCAGTCCATCATCTGCCGGGTCTTGAGGCGGCGGATGATCTCCTCGATCTTCTCCTTCGCCCGGGGGAGCGACACGGAGGTCGAGAGCCGGAACCCTACCTCGCCGAAGGTGAGGGCCCGGGTCTTCGTCTTCCCCATGTCTGCCCGGTGCTCGGTGACAAAATCCTTGAGCTCGCGCTCGAGCTTGGCGACCCTGTCCTTGTACGGCTTGCTCTGCTCCTCTGCGGCCTTCTTCGCCCCGAGGATCTGCTTGTTCATCTCACCCTCAATGTCCGCGAGGGCGAGCTGCGCTTCCGCGATCTGACGGAGGGCGTCGTTTGCGTCCTCCCAGGTCTTGACGCCCGAGGGCTCGACCACTCTCTTTCTTGCCATGTGTTGACAACTTCCTTTCTTGTAGTTTTGTTATGTGCCCGGGGAGCTGCCTCCCCGACGCTTTCCTTCTGCCCGCCCGCCTCCTGCTCCTCGCCGTCGTATAGGATGTAGGTCTTCGAGAGGAGCATATACAAGCCCAGGGGCCCGGTGAGGAAGGCGGCGGTCGCGTCGCTGTCCTCCGGCGTCCTCCCGCCTCGGGCCATAACCAGGATGAGGGCGGTGATCGCCAGCATAGCGAGCCCCATGAGCCGCTGCTTTCTCATTTTCATTGTCCCGGCCTCCTCCGCGTCAAAGCATCATGAGGCTCGAGGCTTGCTCAATGATCTTGACCGTGACGACCCTCTCGCCCCTCTCCTCAAGGATGCGGGACACATTGGAGAGGGTGCGGTCGAGGAGGCGGAAGCATCCCGTCTGCATGTTGCAGGCCCGGGCCTTGAGCTCGACCATCGCGTCCGGCGCGACCTCGAAGCCCGCGAGGTAGCCCTCCACCTCCGAGGGGTCAAGCCCCTTGAGGCTGACGTAGAAGTCGACCCGGTTCGCCATGCGGACGAGGTAGGTCTTGATCTGCGCCTCGAGCTTCGGCTCCCCGGCGATGACGAGCCCCACGTCCGACTGGTCGAAGATCGCCCGGAGGATCTCCATCTTCTTTTGGGTGTACTTCGAGACGAGCTTGTCCGCCTCGTCGATGATGAGGAGGTAGCCCTTGTTCGTGTTGAAATAGTCCCGGATGCCGTTGACCCTGCGCCAGATCGTCCCGTAGCCGCTGGGGATGCCGAGGGCCCGTTCGATCGCCTCCACAAGATCCCGGCTGCTCATGGTGTCGTCACACTCGATATAGGCGACCCGGGGGAGCTTGGCGTACTGCCGGAGGGAGTAGGTCTTGCCGTAGCCGCTGCGGGCGACCACGATGCCGAGCCCGATGTACTCTTGACAGCTCTGACACACGCCCAGCACCTTGAGGGCGTCCCGGCTCTCAAAGAAGGCGGGCTTCGTCCCGGTCTTCCGGCCCGGCTCCGGGAGGGCCACGTCCTCCCCGGTGCGCCCGGCCAGCCAGTCCGCGAGCAGCTTCTCAATGGCTGCGATGTCCCCCTCGTACTTGCCCGAGAGGTAGCGGGAGATCGTCGGGCGGGAATAGCCCGGGATCTCGCTTGCCAGGGTCGCGATGCTGGTCTTCGTCGCCGCGAGGTAGTCGTTGATCTGCTCCGCGAGACTCTTGCTGATGGTATAGGTTGCGGCCTGGGCCGCTGCTGCTGTGACTTCCATGTTGTACCTCCTATTCGTTCATAGCCCTCAAACGGGCGAGGGCGTCGTCTGCCTTGTTGGTGAGGAACTCGTCCCCGGATGTCTTCTTCCTGGCCTTCCGGCTTGCCGCCGCTTCCGCCCGGTATTCCTTGTCGTTCGGGAGGGCGATGACCTTCGGGCTCCGCTCCGCCTTGATGGTGAGGTCGATCATGCCGACCGCGCTCGAGGGGCGTCCGCCCTCCTGGACGCGGAGCTCGTAGGGCCTCCGCATGTCTTCCAGGATCTCGCGCATTTCCTTCTCCTGCCGCTTCTGGTCGCGGAGGTGGCGCTCAAGCGCCGCCTGTGAACAGTGGGGCCCGAAGGCCAGGAGCTCGGCGGAGACGGCCTCGCATATCTTCCGGCCCTCCTCGTCGAAGACGTAGAGCTTCGTGACGTCGTCGATGTCCCACTTGATGCCGACGTGCTTGCCGACGTAGTGACAAAGCTCGTAGTCCGTGTAGAGCGTCCCGAACTTGGTGATCCCCTGGTTCCGCACGAGGGCGGTGTCCGCCTTCATGAGCAGCATCGCCGCATACTCCCGGGGCGGCGCTGCCTTCTCATAGCGTTCGCCGTTCTCAAAGAGCGAGATCGGCGTGACCCACTTCTCGCCCGCGTCCTTGAGTCCCCGGTGCTCCCGGGTGTGGTACTTCGTTTCCTTCCACTCCGTCCACGCCTCGAAGAACTCCTCCATCGTGAGCAGCTCCCCACGCTCGAGCATCCCGTCGACGTCCTTCTGCCGCTTGGCGTAGGTCTTGGAACCCGTGAGGGTGCCCGTGTAGCTCTCAAACCATTTTGAGAACTTGGAGCACACGGTCGAGAAGAAACGCTCGATCGGCTTGTCCCACGGCTGATAGGGGAGCGACCGCCCCACCTCCTCGATGCCGATGCTCTGGTAGAAACCCACCGTCTCCGCGTCGAACTCGAACTCGATGTTCCGCTTCTTCCGGCTCTGGCCCGTCATGGTCTTCGCCGTGTAGTCCTTGCCGTTGTCCACGTGCAGGATGTGGGGGACGCCGCCCGGGTGGGAGTAGAGCATCTTCACAAGGCTCTCCTTGAGGGTCTGGTTGTTGGCGTCTACACAAGCCACGTCGCCCACGATCGCCCGGCTCCGCATGTCCATCCATGCGACGAGCTTCGGGCGGACGGCCTTGACTTTCCCGTTCGGGGCAACCCACTGAACCCAAAAGTCGAAGGTGTGCTCGTCGCCGACCACGTACTCCATGACCTTGAGGCTCGTCGCGTCCCGCTTGCCCTTGAGCATCTTCTTGTTCTTCCACTCCCGGGAGCCGTTGGCCGCGAGGTAGCGGGCCGACTCTGCGCCCCGGCTGTCCATGAGGTGCTTGATGTACCGGGCGACCGTCTTGATGCTGGGGTAGCTCTCCCAGCCCCGGCCCTCGGCGACTTCCTCAAACTTCTCATAGAGCATCTCAATCGTCCCCAGGTTGGCGGCGAAGCGGTGGTCGAACCAGATGTTTTCAATGAGCGCCTTTTGCTCGTCCGTGAGGCTTGGGAAGGTTGCCTTCTCCTTCGGCTTCCGGCACAAGGCCAGCGCCCGGAAGTAGTCCCGGTTCTGCCCGTCCTCCTTCTCCAGCTTGAGCGCCCAGGCGTTCGCCTTGAGGACGTTGCTCATGTAGCGGTAGAGGGTTTGCGGGCTCACGCCCAGCCCCAGCGCGTAGCGTTCCGCGTAGGCCGTGCGGTTTTCCGGGCCGTCGTACTCTATGAAGTCTTGAACCCGTGCCGCCAGCTCGACGGCTTCGTAGAACTCCTTCTTATGCTGCTCGGTGTAGTGGTTGAGGTCGACGCCCACATACCAGGGCGCGGACTCTGCTCGCTTCTCTATGACGACATCCCTCCCGTCCACTTTCTGCGCCGCCCGCCACGCCTTCCGGCCTTTTGGGGAGAGCGAGGAGACCGCAATCAAAACTTGCTCCTTGCCTCCGCCCTCCTGGGGCTGCGTCTTGGTCTTGTACTGCTTGGGGTTGCGGGCGATGCGTTGGGCGAATGTCCCATACTTCACGCCCTCGAACTCCGCCGCCTCCTTCATGGTGATGAATACGTCCGGCACTCCTGTCCCTCCCTTCCTGCTGTCATGCTGCCGTTGCCTTCTCGACCTTCCGGGGGTCGAGCTTGAGGGCCGCGATGAGCGCCGGGAGGTACTTCTCGCCCGAGCGGACGCCGTAGAGAATGTAGCTTAGATACTGCGGCGACGTCCCGATCTCGGCGGCGAGCTGCGACTTTGTCTTCTCCTGGTCGGCGAGCGCCTTGACGACGAGCTTCCCCAGGGGGCAAAGTTTGCCGTTGCTTTTCATCGCTGTCCTCCTTCCTGTGTAGTCGTTCTTAGAATTACTTCCGCCCCAGGCGGTGCAGCGAGAGGGCTGTGATGAAACCCACGCCCAAAAGCGCCGCCGTCCGGGTGATGCCGTCCGGCGCTCCCGCTGCCACACACGCGGCGGCGACGCCCAGCATCGCCAGGGCCAGAAGCCCGAACCCGATGACAAAGTCAAGGATCGCGTCCAGCGTGGGGATGACCCGCCGCGCACACTCCCGGGCCGCTTCCTTCTCAAGTAATTTGAGAATATAGCCCAGGGTCTCCGCCTCCTGCGCCGCCGCCGTGAAGGTCAGCTCCGCCCCGTAGCGGGGCCGGAAGGGGTTCCGGGGATCGCCCGAGAGCCGCTTCCGCGCCAGGGCCTCCCGCCGCTGGAAGGCGACGAGGTCGGCGGCTCGTTTGAGTTCTGCTTTCATGCTGCTGTTTCCTCCTTGTGTGCCCCTCCCCGGCGCTGGTATAATCGAAGTAGGGCTTCCAGCCCGGGAAGGAGGTGATCTAAATGTGTGACGATGTTCTCAACGCTGTGGAGCGAGTTCATGACGAGGTAGATGCCTGTCGTGACGCCGACTGGTCTATTCTTGGGGAGCGCCTTCGCAAAACCATCCTCGACTCCGATGAACACGCCGGAGCCAACCTTAGCGACGCCCAAAAGGAAGCAATTATAGCGGTATGCCGTGAAACATACTATGCAGCTTCGATCATCGCTCGGGCGTATGCGTTTAAGGCTGCGGAAGTTCTTCGCCATCATGAGCCCGAATAAGAGCTATAGCCGTGTACTCCATGTTTCCGTCCTTAAGTCTTTCTGCTGCTTTTCTGATTGCTTCTGTGGGCGGGTAGTATGGAGCGGAGTCTCTGCCCGGGGCTGTCTGCTTGTCGGACGGCCCCTTTTCTTTTGGCGGTTCGCCTGTAGTCAGCCACGCAAGCCAGCACTCCCGGCATGAGAAGGCGTCGCAGTTCTCAGGGACAACGGGCGGACATTGTGCCGAGACGATGTCGGCGATCTCGTCCGCCGCCGTCTTCGGGGATCTAAAGAGGTCTAACCCGTTCATGATCTCGCCTCCTTCCGATACTGCTTGACGGCGAAGTTCCCGTCGAACATCTCCGCCAGCTCTCCGACCCGTTCTCGGAGCGCCTTCCGCAAGGCGAGCGCCGGAGCGCCTTCCGCGTCCAGGTTGTCCAGGGCGGCATCCAGCTCCCGGGCCCCGTTGAAGATGTTGAGGTAGACCCGGCAATCGTTGTCCGGGCAATCCGCCGCCAGCGCCAGCCCCAGGGTGTAGATCTGCGCCGTCTCCCGGTGGCGCTTGAGCTCCGGGTGGAGGTGCTCGAAGGTCGTCCGCTCCGGCGTGTGGGCCTGGGCGGTGCGGGCCTCCTCGATCGCGGCGGTGAGGGCTGCGCTCTCGCCCTCTGTGACCGTCCCCGTCGCCGCCAGCGCCCGGAGATAGGCCCGGGCCTCGTGCTCAAGCCGTCCGGCCTCCGCGCCGGGCCGGGCGTCCCGGAGATCCGCGATGAGGCCGTTGAGCTCCCGGTGCGCCTTTGTGCGGATGCGGAGCTCCGCCTCGTCCGCTTCGTCCGCCAGCCGCTCAAGGGAGCACCGCGCACAAACCGCGTCGAGCTGCTCTTGCGTCATCTCCGGGAGGTGGTGGCGGCAAAGCTCGTCGCACACATAGGAGAGGAGCTCCTCCGGCTTCTTGGGGAGCGGCCCCGGGGCCTCCCCGAAGGTGTCCGGGAGGACGTAGCAGTCTTCCCGATCCAGAAGGCCCAGGTCGCGGAGCGCGGCCTTGTAGCCGTAAAGCTCATGTGCCGCCGTGCGCTCGTCCACGTCCTTGTAGTGGGGGCTCGCGACCTGTCCCCGGAGGGTGTTCTCCCATCCGGCGATCATCTTCTGCGCGTCCACTTTCTCCTCCTCGGTGGCCTCGTCCGTCTCCTTGATGAGCGTGACCTTGACCTCGGGCTCCTCGGTGTCGAGCTCCGACTCAAGCCCACGGGCCAGCTCCACGGCCTCCTCAATGCTGTCCGCGTTGTCGTACTCCATCGCGCCCCGGTCGACCTCGAGCGTCCCCGTGTAGAGCTCCGCGTCGATGACGCCGTACTTGCCGAGGGCCGTGCCCTCCCATTCCCGAAGCTCCCGGTCGTTGAACTTGACGACGAGGTAGCCGTTGATCTTCTTCATCTTTCTCATACTGCTGCTCCTTCCTGTTGTTCCGTGCCCTGCCATCATCAGACCGAGGGCGGGCTCTCCCCCTCGATGACGCCCCGAGGGGCGTTTCGGCTATGAGTGTGTGGCCTCGAAGTTCTCGATCGCCCACTTGTTCCCGGTAGCGTAGACGGCCCGCCGCGTCCGTTCGGCGGGGGTCTCGCGCCGAGGAATTGCTGCCAGGGCTTCCCGCATCCCGCACTCCGGGCAGATGTCCGTCTTGTTGTCCCGCCGTGAAAGCGCGGGAGGGTCGGTATAACTGCGCCCGCAGACCGGGCAAATGCGTTCTCTTTTCTCGCTCATGCTGCTGCTCCTTCCTGTTGTGTGGGTCATTGTCCCAGCGAAGGGACGACCCGGATCATGTTCGTGCGCTTGTGGAGGATGATGAGTTCCCCGTCCGGCTTCTGCCGCACGACGAGCCAGTTCTCCGGCGCGAGGCCCGCTTGCCCGAGCCTGATCTTCTGTTTCCTGGTCGGCTTTCTGCCGTTTCTCATGTTCGGCCTCCTTTACGCTTTCCTTTTTGTGGTCGGTGTGGTATGCTTGTTTTGCTTAATTTTTTAATCTATGAGTATTATATTGCGTATTTACGAGAATGTCAATACATTTACGAGAAAAATTCACGGATTTTCGAGAGGTGCTTTTTATGTTTAGTGAACTTTTACGAGAATTACGCTCGAAAAAGGGCGTAACGCAAGTAGAACTTGCAAAGGCTATCGGCGTTTCTAATGGAAATGTCGGAGACTGGGAACGGGGGAGGAGCAAGCCAGGCTATGAGGCCCTGGTCGCTCTCGCTCGTTATTTCGAGATTGATGCCGGGCGTCTCTTAGAATTGCCTCCGCTACCCTCAAGCCCGCCCACTTGTGACGGCGTCCCCTTGTCCCAGCTTGAGGCCGATTTTCTTGCCATGTTCCGCCTCCTGCCCCCGGACGCCAGAGAGGAGATCTTCGACCTGGTTCACTTCAAGTACAAGCGGATTGTCGAACAGAAAAAAGAGTCTATCTTCTGGACATATTTCGACGAGAACGACGGGAGCGACGACGGTAAAAGCGGCCCCGCCGAAGGCCGTAAGACCCGCGACGGAACCGCCTGATTTTTTGCCCTGCTATGATTAAAAAATAAATCAAAAGTCTGTAGAATTGCAAAGGAGGCCGGGAGAGCGTCCCGACCCCTGGAAAACCCGCGTATTCCGGGCAATTCTACAATTCTACACGGGTTTGGGGGAATTGTAGAATTGCGAGCGGGCGTTTTGCCCCTGGTTCCGCTCCGTCGCCGCCCTGTGAGTAACGCCCCGTTTAACGGCTCGTAACGCGCCCGCCGATCTGCGCCGCCGAACCCCTGTTTTTGCCCCCTGCTGTTAATTCCTGCACGGTTTAACGCCCTGTTTGCACGCTTCGCCCGCTTGCCTTCCGGGGCCTCGTCTGCTATACTATCCTCAAGGGCCGCGAAGCCCGTCCTCTTTGTCTGCTGCTGTGACTTCCGGGACGGGCCGAGCGGCCCTTCTTGCGCCCGAAAATGGCCTTGTATCAAGGTTTTTCGCCCCTCGGCGGGTTGATATGCGCCCGACGCGCCGCCGCCGTTCCTGGGCCTCCCAGGGCTCGCCAGGGCATGAAAAAAGGACGCCGATCGCCTCGACGCCCTTCACTCGAGTTGTCTGATAATTTGCGGCCCCATCGCGGGCCCGTCCCGGTTGAAAATGCCCCGTTTCCCGCATAAACAGCGGGTTTTCTCGCCGTCTCCCGTCCTGTCCCGCCTTATCCCGTCTTTCTCAAATACGTTGTCCCCGTACAATTTTGAAGTGAATTCAAAAATGAAATCGGAACTATTGGTTCCGGTTTTGCGTATCAACGTGATTTCAAATTTTGGGTGCCGTTCTCTCTGCACGGACTTCCTACCCCCTTCCAGCGGCGTTTTCCGGCTCTCCCTTGCGGGGTCATGGCCGGGTATCCCATGCAGACGGTCATTCGGTTCTCAAGGTTCGATGAAGGCTTGTAGAAAGCCTATCACAATTAAATAAGTGTTTTTAGGACGTATCAGGTCCGGTTTTGAGGGAGAAAACCGGACTTGGGAGGTCCGGTTCTTGTGAACGGCTCTGGATAGAGCATACCATAAAATTGCTCGATTTTTTAGGAAGTGATACTTCAGCTTTTTGCCTTCAAAACCGGAAGCGATAGTTCCGGTTTTGTGCAATATTGAATGAATCAACGATGATTTTCCGAAAACGATTTTTTCTACAAGAAATTTGCTTATTCAGCGTCTGTTAAGATACGCAGTCGGCACAGTTTATGT